>QWCE01000516.1_pt1 | contig 72990 bp, 131 predicted proteins | sample 1972531 | NCBI WGS metagenome assembly QWCE01 (sample SAMN09866716, study PRJNA288562) | Human gut metagenome isolate term4_stool, whole genome shotgun sequencing...
AATGCAAATACGTATAAATGGACAGTTACTATTACTAATGCTAGCTGAAAAACTAACCCAATTAGGATGTCGAATCGTCCAAGCTAATACAGACGGTTTGTTTGTATTACTTAAAAAATCTATATATGATAATGTAAACAAAGTATGCAGAGAATGGGAACAACTTACTAAACTTACTTTAGAAGAGGAACGTTTTAAGGCTATGTATCAATATGCTATAAATGACTACTTTGCTATTACTGAAGATAATAAAGTAAAAGAAAAGGGTATGTTTATTACTACTGTGAAACTAGGGAAAGGTCTAACTCCGAAGATCATACCGAAAGCAGTAATAAACTTTTTTAAGAATGGAGTGCCGGTAGAAGAAACTATAAAAGGTTGTCAAGACATTAGAGATTTTCTAATGGCTGAAAAAACTGGTAAACAATGGCATGTTGAGTATAATAATAAAGAACAACAAAGAACTAACCGTTTCTATGCAAGTACTAATGGTGCTTATTTATGGAAATGGAAAGAGAAGGATACCAATCGTTTTGATATAAGTATTCCGTGTCCTACAGAAAAACAGTATCAGAATATGCTTACTGCATCAGGTGTTACTTTATTAAATTACTTAGACGATAAACCAATTGAAGAGAGAAAGATTAATTATAGGTACTACATTATGGAAGCCTATAAAATAATCCGTGAATTAAAACCGTTACAAATGAGTCTGTGGGATTAACAAAGACTTATCAAATATATTTCAGAAAAACATGACTCATATAAAAAATATGAGAATATGATTTTAGAAATAGACACCTCAATCCTTGAACGGATTGAAAATTTATCTATTAATCAGTTAGTATTCCTAACCCTTGTATTGAATGATAATCAAACCATCAATCAAGACATTCAGAGACTTCTCAGCCTAGTTAATGAAGAAGAGATACAAGAGTTAGAAAATCAAGGTTTAATAACTATCACAAAATCTGATAGTAACCAAGTCATAAGTAAAACATCAAAATTAATTGAACTTCTAAAAGAAGATAAATCTATGTTTGATGAATTTTATGACCTATTTCCAGTTTATGTTATAAGACCTGACGGAACTAAAGGTTTCTTAAGAGCTAATATAAACAAATGTAGGAAGGAATATAATCGTATAGTAGGCAAAAGTAAAGCTATGCATCAGCATATATGCAACTGTCTTAAATTTGAGATAGAAAATAAAATGCTTACTGGAAAAATAGGTTATATGAAAACTATGTGGAAATGGCTCACTCAACATGAGTGGGAAACCTATGAAGAGCAAATGAAAGTAGAACAACCATTAATTGAAAATAATTATGGAACAGATATCTACTAATACACTTACATTTCGTCATATATCTTCTGCAGCTATAGAGGCAGTAGAATATATAAAGAAGAGAAAAAATCATGAGATTGAATCTCTTAAGACAAGGTGGAAGAAGTTCAATACTCAATGTATGGGAGGAATTGAACCCAATACTATTTATACTATAGTAGGTATATCTGGTAGTGGAAAGTCTTCATTTGTGAATACGTTAGAAAATGATTTAATAGATCTCAATTCTGATCAGGATGTTATAGTACTTAATTTCTCTTTTGAGATGTTAAGTTCTAGGCAAGTAGGTAGAAAAATAAGCAGTAAGTTAAGGCAAACTACTGCTGAGCTATATAGCGCTAATGATAGTCTTACAGACGAATTATTAGAGAATGTTGAAGAAACAACTCAACAAATAAAGTCATATCCGATATATTATGTAGATACACCGGGAACAGTTGACAATATAGCTTCTACTATAGATTACTTCTATGAGAATAAGGCTAAAGGCAAGAGATTTGTGATTATATTAGATCATACATTACTTGTTGAAGGTCAAGCTTCTGCCTTGCAAGTGATTTCGGATTTACAGAAACTATTTATTAAGGTAAAAAAATACCCTAATACTACTATAATTCAGTTATCACAGATGAACCGAAACATTGAAGCTCCTGATAGAATTAACAATCCTTCTATGCATTATCCAATGCGTAGTGATATTTCTTCTGCTGATACAATATTTCATGCTTCTGATTATGTTATTTGTATTCATAGACCAGAATTACTCAATATACAACAATATGGACCAAATCGTTTACTAGTTAAGAACAAAGTCTATCTGCATATACTAAAAAACAGAGATGCAGGCGAATGTTCAATATTAGAGTTTGATAACGATCTAAAATACAATAATTTAATTGAAACAGTACGAGACGAAGAACCAGCAAAGAAATTTTCGTTTAGTAATAACAATTAAAAAAGGCTGAAAATTATGAAAACATATACAATTACATTACCGAAGAAAGAAGATACTGCAAAAATTTATAAAGATAATTTGTTGAAACGAGTAATCACTGCCTACCCTTGGTTGACAGTAGATAGTAAATTTGATTATCCATATTCTAATAATGGTGTAGAGTATGCATCTGCAGGAGATATTATTACTCTTGGCTTGAGCAATACTCATAAAGTTAGCTGGCTTCCTAAAGAATGCGCTAACTGTCCGTTTAAGTGTTGGAACGAAGATACTATTAATTTCGATCTTGAGAAAGAGTTCTTTAAAGCAATTAATGCTCTTGATATATTTGCTAAAGAAAATTATCCATTTGAGAAAGATTATGACTTTGAAGACGAATTTGGTACCCCTATTAAGATCTTCGATAATTTCGTACAGATTGGATACGATATTATTCCAATCATGCCGGGTTCATTGAACCATTTGAAACCTAAAACTAAGAAAACTATTATCAATATCACGATTAAGATTAAAAATCGTGGTTTATTCTAATAAAATAATTATTCCATATATCAGAAACTTATCAGAAACTTATCAGAGGAATATAACATAAATAAGCTTTATGATTGTATTACCAAAAGAAAAGATAAAAGCCAAGGTAGAAAATCCTAGATTTTTAATACTATTTGGCAAACCAAAAGCTGGTAAAACTACCTTAGTATCTAGATTAGATAATAATCTAATTATAGACTTAGAAGGAGGATCAGAGTTTTTGGAAGCATTAGCTATACAAGCTAGATCTGTAAAGGATTTAGGAGATATAGCTAGTGCTATTAAAGAAGAAATTAAGCAAACAGGTAAGAAACCTTATAAGTATATTACTATAGATAATGCTTCTAGATTAGAAGAAATGTGCATGAGTTTTGCAGTACAATTGTATAAGGCTACTCCAATGGGGAAAGGCTATACCGGTTCTGATGTTAGAACACTGCCAAATGGATCTGGTTACTTATATTTACAACAAGCTGTAAGAAAAGTAATAGATATGTTTAAAGAACTATGCGATAATCTAATCTTAATTGGTCACTTAAAAGATAAGATGATTAATAAAGAAGGAGAAGAATTATCTGAAATGTCTCTTGATTTAGTAGGTAAACTTGCAAATATTATATGTGGTGAAGCAGATGCAGTAGGCTATGTATATAGAAAGAAGAATGAAACTCATATTTCTTTTGAAGGAGGAGATAATTCTGTAAGAGAAGCAAGAGCGCCTCATCTAAGAGGAAAGAATATAGTAGTAGCAGAAAGTGATGCAGATAATGTAATTACTACTTATTGGGACAAAATTTATTTACCTGAATAAAAAATGATTAAGTTATGATTTATAGCACGGAATTAGCAAACAAAATAGAGACTACAGACGTTTTAAAAAGTAAATATTTGGAAGCAGGTATTCACGAAGACGTACAGCTTGTAGGAGCAAAAGTTGACAAGTCTATTAACGGAAATATCTTTCTTGAAGTAAAATTTACTAAAGAAGGACAAGATTTAACTCATACAGAATGGGAATCTACTAAAAAACCTGGAGAATCTGATGAGGAATGTCAAACTAGAGGTAGTAAACAAGTTAAGAGAATTATGCAAATTCTTGAATGTTTCTATCCTAAAGAAGCGCTAGTATTTGCTGGTTCTTCTTATAAAGACTTTGTTGATTGGGTTGCTATGATGCTAAATGCAGCAAACAAGAATATTTTACTTAGAGTAAAGATAGTATATAATAAAAAGGGATATACTACATTGCCTAATTATTGTAAATTTACTTTTATCGAACCGATGAATCTTCCTGAAGGAGAAAAGAGTAAAATTGCAGAATTGAGTATAGACCAATTTACTAAACCTGTAATAGCAGATGTAGAAACTAAGGATACTAATCCTCTAATGGAAACATCTTCTGATCCAACAGGTGATCTTCCTTTTTAAAGAAGAAAAATAAAATAATAGTTGCTACCTAGAGCATAAGCTAGGAATACGTAGGTTAGTGTACCACTATGTGAGCAAGTAACTGACGGGGGTAATACCTTGTAAGTGAGGTGTGTCGGAGGCGCAAAATAATAGATTAGAAATAGTGCACAACCTACGTTTTTTAAATAGGAGTTCCTGATATTCAGGAATATGGTATAAATAAGAGAAAGATATATTTCTTATTTATTATAGAGTTCGAATCTCTATACTCCTACTAAAAATATATCATATGATTTACGATACAACGAAAATAATAAAAGATGATGATAATATTACTTTAGATTATATACTTTCTAAAGTAACGGAGTATGATATATATGCTGCGTATATAGGTAATTTTAAAGTAGGAATGATTTACAATAGTCCATTTCGTAAAGATAGAAACCCATCATTTGGATGTTTCTATAGTAGAACTAGTAAACAGTTAATGTTTAAAGATCATGGAACTGGAGAATGCGGTAACGTTATTAAATTTGTAAGTATTTATACTGGATTAACAAATTATAATGATATACTTAAGGATATTATTCAGAAACTTAAAATTACTAAAGATACGCAATTAGTTAGCTCTAAGCAATATATACCGTCAACTGAAACAGTAATTGGTGTAGTACGTCAGAATTTCACTGATACTGACATCAATTACTGGAAGCAGTTTAATATTACGGTAGATACTTTAAAGAAGTTTGGAGTAAGTAGTATAAAGTACTACCTATGCAACGGCATAGTAAAAAGCGTTTACAAAGAAGATAATCCAATGTATGCATATAAAGTTTATAATCATTTTAAGATATATAAACCTTTAGCCGACAAATATACAAAATGGCGTAATAACCTAACTGAATTAGATATTCAAGGTTATAAACAGTTACCTAAGACTGGAGATATACTCATTATTACAAAGAGTATGAAAGACGTCATGTGTTTATACGAAATGGGAATACCAGCAATATCTCCGTCTTCAGAATCAACCTTTATACCTGAAAAGGTATTAGATAGACTTAAGAAGCGTTTTAAGCGCATTATTATATTATTTGATCGTGACAGAGCTGGAGTAAAATATCTTCGCAAAATGAGTCAAAAAACAGGCTTAGAAGGTATGTTAATCCATAAGAAATTTAAGGCAAAGGATATATCTGATGCTATTAAAGCTAATGGATTTGAAAAAGTAAAAAATTGGTTAACTAAAAATATTAACAAATGATATGGTTCACCGCAGAAAGGAAAACTATTTCCAGAAAATCTAATATTACTAATGACGTAGAGGAAAAGAAATAAGCCTAGCGAAAGCAAAATTCGCAATGCAACACCAAATGAGTATAATGGTATTAGGTTTAAAAGCAAACTTGAGACATATACATATAAGAAGTTGGAAGAGTCAAATATTAAAGCTGAGTATGAAACTCAACGATACGAACTGCTTCCAGCTTTTACTTTTGGTGATAAGAAATATAGGGCAATAACTTATAAACCTGATTTTGTAGGTGATAAGTTTATTATTGAATGCAAAGGCTATCCAAATGATACATGGGCTTTACGTGAAAAGTTATTTAACTACTATTTGTACACACATGAACCTAATACAGCGTTTTATGTGGTACATACACAGAAACAAGTTGATGAGTTAATCAGCAAGTTGAAAACATAAAAAATGAATATTATGGCAGAATTTATTAAGATCGGAAATGAGATTACAGTTAAACCTAAGTTAGAAGGTATTTCTTATGAACTCATAAGTAATAAAGTATATGATCTAGAGTATGATAGAATGCAAGGTAGATCTTATCTCAAAGAAAATGGAGATTTGAATATGCCAAAGAAATTATACAAACTAGAAGAAGATAATAAATTTATCAAACGTGTATTAAGTTATTTTAATTCTGATAATTCTGGAAAGACAACTGGTATATTACTTGCAGGTACTAAAGGTACAGGCAAAACAATGCTCTCTAAACGTATTGCCCTAGAAAGTAATTTACCTATTATCATAGTCGCAAACGACTACCCTGCTAATAAACTTACTAGTTTCTTTAAACATTTTACTACTCCTGTAGTAGTTATGTTTGATGAGATTGAAAAAAACACTTATTGGTGGGAAACTAAGGATCTATTAGGATTCTTAGACGGTGTGGAAGCTACATCTAAAAAACTAGTATTGATGACCTGTAACAAAACAGATCAGATAGACGATAACTTCTTTGATCGTTGTTCACGTGTTCGTTATTTTAAAGAATACAAAGCAAACTCTAATTCTGTATTTGTACGCTGTATGGCAGAAGATAAAGGAATAAAGAATATAGATGAAGTCGTGAACTTCATTGTCGAGCATATGGAAGTTAAATCATTTGATAATATTTCAGCATTCTTAGATGAAGTTGTTCTCTTCGAAGATATTCCATTAGATGAATTAGCTAAAGATATGAATCTTAGCTTAAATGGAGTAATAAGAACAGGAACTGATATTTCTAATGAGGATGAAATAATTGAAGATCTATTCTAATGATACTATTTTATTCAATACTTATTTATAAACTTACTAAATTCTTACAATATGAAAATATGTGGAATTAGTGATATACACGGGAATCTATATAATGAGATTCCTAAGTGCGATGTATTGTGCATTTGTGGTGATATAGTTCCTTTAAATATTCAGAGAGATATAAAAGAATCTGATAAATGGTTTACTGAAGACTTTATTAAATGGATAAATAATTTACCGTGCAATAAAGTAATAATAGTACCTGGAAATCATGATTTCTATCTTGAAAGAATGTATATTGAAGGAACATGGGAAGTAGTTAAAGCACTTATGAGAGCTATAACTAATGATAAAGTAGAAATGCTTATTGATGAGTCTTATACTTATAAAGGAATTAGTTTCTACGGAACACCATGGATAAATCCTATTTTGTTTCAGCAAGGAAGGTGGGCATTTGAATTGCAAGATAATGAACTATATAATAAGATACCAAAATGCGATATACTAATTACTCACGATAATCCTAATTATAATAACGCATTAGGGCATTATACTTTTGGTAAAGCCAAAGTTCATTTATTTGGACATTGGCACGAAGGAGTATCTAATAAAAATCACAGAAGATATAACTGTTCTATACTAGATAATAGTTATAATTTTAAGGAAGATTTAAATATAGTAACATTAGATTTTATGACACAAGAAGAAATTACATTAAAAACTGAATTTATAGAGTACTTAAAACTTGTTATAAGAGACTACTTTAAACTAAATGGAAATAAACCTCTTACTCTAGAAGAGTGTAATACTTTTCTTGATATGCAGAAAGAGTTTATAGAAGCTCTAGAAGAAGACAATAATGAATGGGATACTTCTGGGAGTTTCTGTAGTGATTATGATGAGGAAGAAGATACTCCTAAATTAGAATTAGAAGAAGCAGCATGAAAATAGAAACCTTATTATAAAGATTACGTTATAGATATTAAACGAAAAAAAGATTTATGACGGAAATTTGGAAAGATATAAAAGGTTTTGAAAATAGTTATCAGATAAGCAATACTGGTAAAGTAAAATCTCTTGAAAGAAAAGTACCTTCTAAAGTTAAGAATACTTTTCAAACGATCAGAGAAAAAATACGTAAAACAAATACTACAACAGCTGGTTATGAATATGTTGTATTATCAAAAGATAATACACATAAAACATTATTAATTCATAGATTAGTAGCAGAACACTTTTTAGATAACCCTAATAATTTACAATGCGTAAATCATAAAGATGAAAATAAAACTAATAATAATATAGAAAACTTAGAATGGTGCAGTTATAAGTATAATAATACTTATAAGAGTATTAATTTAAGAAAAAGTAAGAATAATATTATTAGAAAAATAATTCAGTATGATTTAGACATGAATGAATTAAGGCGGTGGAATAGTATTAAAGAAGCTGCTAACGAATATAATATTAAAAGTTCTAATATAATAAAATGTTGTAAAGGAGAACGTAATCATTGTTGTGGTTTTAAATGGAGATATTACGAATGATAATAGATTGTGAATATTACTCTGATTCATCAAGAATCTCCAATAGTGCAATAGGGTGGTTCTTGAAAAAAGGACCACGTTACCTCAAGGATATGCTTGACGGTAAAGAAGAAGGTATAAGTGGAAAATATCTTGAAAAAGGTACTATGATACACATGTACTTACTTCAGCCAGATGAATTCTGGCATAATTATATGATTATTGACTATGAGAAGCCTAAAACAGCACAGCAGATTGCATTTTGTGAACGTTATTTTCATTCTACAGAATTATTAGAAGAAGATAAATTATTAGATGCATATAAATCTGCATACTCTGGTAATAACATGTCTAAAGATGCAATGTTAAAGAAAGCAAAAGAGTTACAACTCAAGTTTGCAGAGTATATTGAATTTCTAGACAAAAATCAAACATTTACAGTAATATCATTTGCTGATTTAAATATGCTTAAACGAATAGAAGAGAATATTAATAATCATAAAAAAGCAAAAGATTTACTTACAAATGATCCTGGTTGGGACTGTAATAATGAGTTTCATATAAACTGGGAAGCAACAAAACAAAGAGTATCTTGTAAGTCCTTATTAGACAGAGTTAAGATTGATTTTGTTAATAAGAAGATAATCCTTATAGACTTAAAGACTACAGTAGATGTTTATAATTTTAAGCATTCTGTAGAAGAATATGACTACTATAGACAAATTGCATTCTATATTTTAGCTCTTACATGGTATATGTCTGATCTAGGATATAATATAGAAGAATTTGATTTAGAAGCGTACATTATTGCAATTCAAAGTAATGGCAATAATGAAGTAAGAGTATTTAATATGTTAAATGAAAAAGAGTTATTGGACCGTAAAGACCTAATAGCAGATACTTTAACAGAAATTTCATACCATTATCAGACAGGAAATTGGGACCATACTCGTGAATATTACGAAGGAAATGGAACTGAAAGCCTTAAATGATGTAAGTATATATATAGTTCCTTTATTAGATGATAATCTAACTTGGAGAGATTTAACTGTAGAAAGTGGATTTATAAATGCATATACAAGTGACAAAAATAGACCTTATTTAGAAGATAAGGTCTTTCTTGTATACGATAGTTCAGTAAATACTAGAGAATCTCTAGATAGATACTGTAAGCTTAAAAATCTTGATACTATTTATAATATTAAATATATTACTATAAACAATAAGCCATATACAATTTATTGTTTCAGTAATCCTAAGTACAAAAAAGATATTAATAGTCTTAAAAATTATGGTAAAACATTTAGTTTAGAAGCTACGCTTGATATAAATAGATTCTGGACTAACGTGCCAGTTCCAGAACTATCTAAACGTTTATTTTATCCTCATTATAGGAATGGTGAAACTATAGAGGCTGAATTACCTGAAGAAGACTATTATAGTTATCTAGATCTTGTAGATAGAGATAACAAATAAGCCTACTATTTATAGTAGGCTTTTCTTTTTTGCTATATTTCAACGAATTGATAATTTAAATAGAAACTTAGAAGTTCATCAATTGATTTTGTAAATAATTACGTTTCGATTTTGGATCTTGAGCTTCAAACATATTTTTAAATGGAGTTACTTTAATAATGTTTCTTAGTATTACAGGCATGCCTTTGTATACTCCTCTATCAATTATAGTAAATGGCGTTTTATTACCTGTATATGCAAATGGATTAACTAGATTAATAAAACTAGATGCATTATCAAACCAATTGAAAGCTGCTGTAGGAGACTTAATTAAAGACATTAACTCAAACAGATTATACATGGTTCGAAATTCAAATGCAGATCTCATTGCAAGATAAGTTACAGACTAAGTCAACCAAGTATCATAATCGTCATCTCCGTCTACTATACTGGCTAGTATTACAGCAACTGTAGTAGATCCTGCTATTAGCATTAATTCATTTAAAGTTCTACGAACAGCGTATTGTTCGTACTCCTACATATTGTTGTAGTCAGCTAGTAATTGAGCTAAAGCAAAGTGTCTATTTCCTATTACATTCTACAAGAATCTTCCTGTAGATCTATAATATCCTTCTTCTGTAACTCCTAAATCAAGGTTAAATTGTTTTCTTTTAAATCTGTCATGTAAAGCAGATACCATAAAATTACGATGCATAACAGTATAAGATGATATAGAATTAGCATGAACCTATGCCTTATCTACTTCACGTATAGTACCATCTATTCTTTTACTTATTATCTGTATTCTATTTTTTACATCATTTAATAGTTTTTCAGTAATGTAAGATTCATATTTATCATCTACTATAATATCTCCATTGTCCTACTACTTATATGCATCATACAAGGTGACACCCAGCTATTTGAAATTTACCTCTCCTTTTTTTCTATCATTAGGATAGTACTTATCTATATACTGTGACTTAGATAAAAAACCGTCTCCTTTAACGAAACGATAATTATGATAGATACTTATAAGAGTATAACTTTTTACAGTATAGTCTGCTTGGGTATATCCAGCAAACCAAAAATTCTAATTTATAGATCTTAGTACCTAGCTTTCATCTAATCTGTCAAATAGTTCCTAATTATCTTTTACTACTTGATTAAGAGCTAATAAATATGGTAGTTTACCTTTAGGATCTGGATTACCTATGTTAGATAACATGTTAGGTAATTCTCTAGAAAATTCTATCTAAGCATATCTAAGATCTTCTAAGTCAAAAAATCTTCCCATTTTAGCTTCTAAAGTGGTATATGTCGCGTCAGTAAAAAATCCAGTTCCGATAGACCATAGATTACCAGATAGATTTACTTTTGTAACAAACCCTCTAACTATATCTAACATTTTACCAACGTTTAATTCTTTTCCAAACGCGTTCATTAATATAGGAGATTTATTCCTTCCATACATTAATCTATCTACTAATAACTAAGACTACTTATATACATTTGTAGATCCTGGACCTTTAAGTTCTTTTTTAGTACGAATAGATACCTATTTCAACAGATTTAACATCATTTCTATGTCGTCCTATTTTTCTGACATATTACGATAATTAGTAGCCATATTATAATACTAAACTACAGCTGCAACAGCATCAGTAGATATTATATTAGGATCATCCAACATCTTTATAAATCTAGTAGGTATTACTTTAATTGGATCTCCATTAGGCATAGTAGAAAATTCGTTTACGAAGTCTAAGTCATCATCTTTAGTAGTAGCAAAATCTTCAAAAACATATCCTAATTTACCTAATATACCATCTTTACGGCTCAAAGATTGCATAAATCTGGCAGGTATTTGAGGCATTCTATGATCATTAGCAAACTACATAAAAGATATATAATTATTAGCTTCGTCCATAATAGATTCTACCTCTTTATATAGTTGTTTTACTTCTGGTTTATTTAATACAGCATTGTAAGTTTTACTATTATCATACAACTTTTTATTAGGTTGAATAGATGGACCATTTGGATCCCAATTAGGATTATACCAATCGGAACTAGGCGATATAGATGAATATTTTGTAGATGGGACTCTTTCTTTATATTGATCCATGAACTATGGAAGTGGTCTAAGTTCTGTATAAAACGAAGCTGGTCTCATAAATCCTCTAATGTCTTCATAGTGACTTCTATTAAACCAATCATTATAGGCTAATGTACCATTATTTCTAGCTTTTTCCATATCTATACGATACTACTCTGTAGTAACTATTTCTGCAAAATCAGATAATTTAGGACCATTACTATTTACATCTTGACGAGGTGTATATTCATTAGCTATATCCTAATCTAGCTGTAGTAGATCACTTTTCTCAGAATCAGACATAGAATCTACATTTATTTTACCTGTATTGGGATCTCTGTATAGTGATAATAAATCTCTTCTTCTAGATTTTAATTTTTTATAGTTAGGTGATTGTGGAACTTTATCTAGACTATCTAGCTTATCATAAAAAGCCTGATTATATCTTTCTACTGTATTACGTTCTTCCCACAATTTTAACTATTCTAAATTGTCCTTATATTTTTTAGCTACAATAGATCTGTCAGCTTCATATTTCTACCTATCTGTATCATATTTGATATGTTTTGATACTTCTTCGTTGAAAGCAGTTAATTCTTTAGCTATTATAGCATTATCTCCTGTTTTTTCACTCCCATCTAAATTATAAGGATTTGCCAACATCTTTTTTTGCTTACGTAATTCCTATAATTGATTATATTCAGATGGACTCAATAAGTTATCATATTCTATACCGTCTATAGTAATAGGACTTGTAATATTATCTATGTAATTCTATATTTCTTCTTGCGCATCTCTAGTCTTCTACGATAACATCTTATTTCTAAGTGTATAGTATTCTGCTACATATTTTCTATCAGCATGTTCATTATACCACTTATTTATGCTGTCAAACCACTTTTTCTATATATCCTAATTAAGTGGTAATTCATATTGACCATTAGAATCCTTAGTTATCCCTAACTGTTTTGCTAGTTTATCTAAGAACTATTTTCTAGTACGATTATACTTACCTTGGTTTATACTAGTAACCATATAACCGGTATATTTACCGTCATCATCTTTCTCATAAAGCAGTTTCTATACGTCATTCCCATATTTTTCTTTTGCTTTATTCAATGTTTTTACTAGTTTAATGCCTATTTCCAAAGTCTATCTATCAGTAGCATTTTTTACATCATTTAGCATCTTAGCTATAGCCTGCTAAACAGCATTGTCACTATTTGTAGCCATACCAAACCAATTCATAAATATGCTAGAATCATGTTTGGGATCATCTAACCAATTAATAGTACTCTAAATAAAGCTATCTGGCATTCCTTGCTGTGAAAGGTATGCTCGTAAATACTAGTAACCTTTACTTTTTAGAACATTTATAAACTTATTATTTACAGTAGTTATAGACTAAGACATTTCAGATACTAAGTTAACTATATCGTCATAATTTTCTGCTCCTTTAAATATATCTGTAGTATCTACTATATATTGAACATTATCTATCAGAGGCTTATAGAAGCCAACATAATCATTAGATAATTGACGTATCTACTTTGCATTGATTTCTTCTATAGGTTTACTTAAGAAATTCTTACTATCATTTATAGAATCTCTAACGTGTTCTAGAAATTGAATTATACCTTGTTCAGTTTCTGACGTAGATAATTTCTATATTAAGTTTTGCAGATCTCTCCATACTTTGGGATTTTTGCTAGAATATCTTTTGATAGCATTCAGTCTATCTTTTAATCCCTTCTGTATTTTTGTATATAAACTGGATACTTCTTCTAAAACTCTAATTTCGTCTTCACTAAATGTTTTAAATTCTGTAGAATAATAATCTACAGTGGATTCAACAGGGCTGTAAATATTATTATCTACTGTAAAATATCCACTGTCCTATACAGATTTAATATTGTTCGGTTTGTGAACAACATATATTTCTTGATTTACCTCTTGATTATCATCAAATTTATGAAATATAGCAGCATCTGCTTCTTTAGCAGATCTATTTACAGTAGATACAAAATCTTCTCCCTACTATCTAATTTCATCTTTAGTACCTGTTTTCTCGATTACGCTTCTAGCATTTAAGAATACAGGTATTCTATATTTTCTATCTAATACTGTTCCTTTCTTAGGACTTGGATTGGCAGTAAAGAATATTGCCTATTTTGTCCCTCCTTTAAACTTAAAGAAATAATTGTCATATTCTGTTGAAAATTCTGTTAATTGTGCGTCACTATAATGATACACAATTAAAGGCTCACCATTTTTATCTACTATTTTAGAAGATTCGTTTGGATCGTTAATCCAATCACCAAACCAATTTTTAAATGGAATAGAAAAGATTTTTACTTTTGCTCTTATAGCTTCATCTCTGTTTCCATCAAAATAATCTAATAGATTCTAGAATAGGATAGAAGGCTCCCCATTCGGAGCCTTATCTATACCATGACCATTGTTCATATCCCAGATAGTATATGCAACTTCTGGTACAACTTTCTCTAATTCCTTCCATTCAGGAAGGTTCTTATTTGGACATTTATACATAATATTTGGAATTATAAGTTACAAATGAACTTGCGTAGTGCTTCTTCTAATTTGTCTTGAGTGTTGACATTATTATCTCGCATGTATCGTGCAAACTCATTCAAGTAGGTTTGTCTCTCTTCTTGTGTTAGATCGCTTAGCTAATCTAATACTTCAGACACTATATAATTTCCTTGGTCGTATAGTGATACCACATCAATACCGGTTAAAGCCTAAGATGTAGTCCTAGTGAAAGGATTATCTTTCAAAGTTCCATCTTCATTGTAGTAGTTAAGATTCTTATTGTTATTATGATGAGCATAACAATATATACAAGATGATGCGCATTTATTATCATATCTTAGTAAGTCTGTTTTACCACCATAACACGAGCATAGTGCTCTTTGTTTTCCAGTAGATGTTTCAGGTATGCTTGTTCCCAACATGTTGTTGATAGCAGCTACAGATAAACAAGCTTCTTTACTGATACCTTCAATATTAAACGGTTCGGCACATGTACTCATATTTACTTTGTATTTATTTTTAAGTTCTAGCATTTTATTTTCAATACTCTACAATATTTCAGGTCTAGCATGCAAACTTTTACCATCGTAATACTTTGAGTAATCGTAACCTAGTTCTTCCATAAATTTCTTAGTAGTAGAATATTGATCCATAACAGAGAACCTAATATTTTTGATACCCATTTCAGATGCTCTACGAACTATATTTTCTACATCAGAAGTTAGCGTTACTCCTGGAATTATAGGATCTATACGTACAGTAACCATTTCTGGATCCAAACCTTGTTTTATAAATTCCTATATTCTGTCTAGTAAATCATTGTACTGCATCACACCTGGTTCCCACTTAGTACCTCCTAAACCAGTAATACTGAAATGAATCAATTTAGGTATTTTATATTCAAGTAGATTCTTCAACGGAAGACCGTCGTGTTTAGTGATAAGATATAGTGCTGCAAAATCATTACCTGTATAGGAAGTATTTCTAAACTTATCTTGTACACTTTGTTTACCATCTAGTATCTCTATGATTTTTTTAGAAAAGAATACAGGATCCGTATGCTCTGACGCTACTGCTATTCTAGGACTATTTCCAGCATATGGTCTTAATTTAATTAATTCTTTATTACTTAATATAGTTTTATTAGACTGTATTGTGTTTATACTTTCTTCTTTAGAAGCAAAATTTATTGGATCATTATTAGTAGATTCAGTGTTATTGAATGTCTCATCTTTAAGCGTATCTCTAACTGTAGTTACAACATCACTAAATCTACCACCATTCTGTTCTATTCCGTTTGGTTCTTCTTTTTCTTCTAATACTTCTCCAGTTACTTCATCTTCTTCTAAAGTAGAAGAATCATCCATATAAACTCTATCTTGTTCAGCTATAGCATAATTCATGTCAGAATAGCTAGGAAGAGATGTTATTAAATGTATAGAATTACTTATTTTATTCCATTCTGTTTTATCGAATTCAGAAGCCATGTCAGCTAGTGCTAAAGGATTATTCAGAGCTTCTCTGTAATCCCATTCATTTTCTTTATTGAAATCAAATTGAGTTTCTCTACCATATTCAACAATAGTGTGACCCCTATGTTTGTATCCTTTTTTACTAACAAGTCCATATATAGGAGTATATTGCATTTTTCCTGTAAATTTCCCAGTACTTTTATCTACTTCTGCTTGATCAGTAAAACCTATTAGAGTATATACATGCCAATTCTTAGTGTCAAAACCTTTACCATCTCTCATTTTGATATATGGTGGGAACATAGGATACGATCTTACTACAGGATTACCTAATGCATCTACTACAGATACTTTAACCCAATTTATTGGTTTTATATCTGAATATTCTGATCCTACTCTTTTTCCAACAATTATATTAGGAGTAGCCTATTCGTTTAACTTAGCTTGTATAAACGGCATTCTATTTTTTCCTCCTTCCATTTCTACAGGCTTAACCAATAGATCATTTGTCCAATTATTCAAGAATAGGTCTGCTTTATCTTTATAAGCTAATTGAGATTCATTAATAAGTTGTTCTAATTTATTTTGTACGAAATCAGTATAACCTATTTCTTGCCTATAGCTATTTGGTAGATACTAGAAGAACGAATTCATAGTAAAATTATCTCCGGATGTGTAGAATGCATAAACTGCTAGATCTCTAGCTAATCTCTTAACTTCTGGAAGAGGATCATCCAATAGCTCTCTCCAGTAATTTATAAGATTATTACCTTGTGCTTGATCTGTACTAAGTAATTCAGATGTGTCTATAAAATCAATGCCTTCATTATCTATATTTGGTATTAAATATTCTAAGAAATCATTATTTATACTACCATTAGAATTTAATAAGTATTTATAACGTTCATCTCCTTTCAATATCATTGTATTGAACTTATTAAGGCGTTTAGCTATAGTATTATTACCTCTAAACATTCCTTCTACATCAATGCCATTATCTTTCACAAATTGATTAAAGAATTCTGTTTTTATCTAAGATTCCATACCAGATATGATAGGGTTTAATAACTTAGCATTAGCGTTATTCTTTCTTCCAAGCAATGATAATACTGCATTATATTGTTTTATGAACGTATTAGTGCTTCTGAATAATAAATTAGAGAATATACTAGCCCCAAATGGTATACTATTTTCAGTTTTTCTTCCTATGAATGTTTCATCATAAAATCTTTGGATCTCTCCTTCTTCAAAAACCATACTATTAGTTAAATCTTTCATGCCGTTATAATATATTTGCTGTTCAGCGAAAGATTTACCAGTTTTTTTAGTATCTACTTTAGAATATTTTACAAGATCCGCTAGACCATCAGCGTATGGTTTAAGAGCTAACCAAGCATAATACATCCTTATCTACTCTCTATTAAATTCAAAGTCATTAGGATGTAATAGTAGCTCTCTAGTATAAGAGGTCTCTTTACCATCTACTATTTCTGTTTTAAAAAGATCTTTATACTCTTCTGCCATTAAATTTGTTTTAGTATTTATATACTAATATCTAGATCTGTGTCCTCCAGTAGGATCGTATTTATCTAGCACTTTTTTAATAGCTTCTTTCTCTAGTTGAGAGGGAGTTTTAGTTCTATCTACACCATACTTACCTTTTGTTTTAGCAACTTCTTCTGCTATTTCTTTAAATATAGGTTGACCTACAAAATAGAATGTCCATTTACCTTTACCAGTACGTAATAAGAAGTTTACCATATTATAAGTCCAAGAATTAACATTCAATCTTACAATGTAGGGGTCTTTAGCAATATCAACAAAACCATTAATCATAGCAGATAACCAGTCAAGAATACGTCTTCCTTTAGGAGTTCCTGCTGTAGGATAATCATATATTCTTCCTAGATCTATTAGGTCTAACATTCTAGTAAATTCATTATCGACCATCTTTAAGCCAGTAAGTTGAGTAAGTATATGATGTGCGTTGTTCAATGCAAATGGTCCAATACCTGCTTTACCACCAGTATATTCGGCTTTTCTAGCTTCTTGATAAGTAGGAGTATATACTTCAAAAGGTTGAACATAGTGAACTTCTCTATTACTTTCTATGTCTTTGAGTACTTCCTTAGTATTTTCAGTAGCATTATCAATAGACAGTTTTAAAGAATTGAAATTATCCTAAGTAAGAAGTACTTTCATATAAGCGTCTAATATTTCATTCTTATATGAATCAATGACTTCATCAACTTTTAATGCAATTCCTTTAGTGATTTTTCCACCTAATTTATTATAAGCAAATCTGGCTACGTATAACTTATCAATATCAAAGTCAGAACCAGTAAGTTTAGTAAATCCTTCTGGAAGCATAATAGTATCTCCCATAATTTCAGGAAAAACATCTACAAATCTTAAAGCAGATATAGACGCAATAGATTGAGTAGGAATACGATAACCTATTGCATTGGCTGTAGCTTCTGGTCCTATTATCTTTTTATCAATTAACCATTGTCTTGCCTGTCTAAATGTCATTTTCTTATAGTTAGGTATAAAGTGTTTAAATAAGTTTATACTTACTACAGAATCCATAGAACCTTCTTCGTTGTTCATCTTTAAGGCTCTACCATCATTAATCATATTAGCTGTAATAACCTTGGTAGAGGTAGCTTCTATACCAAATGCAGATCTTTGAATAAAAGCTCCTCCTGGCATTTGTACGTCTATGATCTTTTTATTGATCATGGCAATGAATCTACTTTCTATCCATTTGTTATCTGATAGAGCAGACAATGGTATTACAAAAGCATCATCTTTAGTCTTTAGTCCAGTAAGAACATTATCATTTGCGTCAGATTCTCTAGCATCTTGATAAAGCATAGTACCTAATTTGGTTATATTTACTTTGCCATCTTTGGTAAATAGTTCTGATGCCAGCTATTGCTTACCCATGTCAGATAACTTATTAAGAGATTCCATTACTGTATTCTTAATATCTCTACCAGTCACCTAATTTCCCTCCTTACCGTACATATCATTCATACGAATATTAGACAAGTTTACTTTCATAAATTGTGTACCTGCCATTTGTTCTTCGTGCGTATGAGGATTAGTAGCTAATTGCTGACGTAAATATTTAAATTTCTATTTGTAAGTTACTAGATTATTAAAATCATTCAACGTATTTCCTTCTCCACTGATAAGTTGATCTGTTATACTAGCAGATAATACTGTTTGACCATCTTTAAGTTCTATTTCACTGTCTTTGGCTTCTCTATAAGCTTTCATAGGAGATCTAGATCCTGCTTTTACTGCAGAGTCAAACATAATCATATCTATAGGATTTTCTGGATCCATCATACGATCATACATAGCTTTGGTATCACCTGTAGCAATAGATTTAAATAATGGAAACAGAGCCATTTTATTAAAGTAAGGTATTCCCAATCCGTCTATTTCATTAAATCTAGTACCGAATGCCATATACTTCATAGCATTTAATATAACTTTATTGGCTTTAGAGTATAATTCTGGATCAGATTCCCAAGTATCGGCGGTATTGTCATTAGTAAGTACATCAAAAGCTTCTTTTACTTCTGTAGACCATTCTCCTCTCATTCTAAGAAGATCTCTAGTCATAGTAGGACTAATATATACCGCAGCATCAGCCACATTTATTCCTTCCTTATAACCAGCTACTTCTACCTTTGCTGCTTGTTTAGCAACTTTAACGGCATCAGGATATACTTTCTCTATTTCTTGTATACTTAAATGTTTTACTTTATCCCACGCTGCTTCACCTTCTAATTCTTGTATAGTTTCTTTTATATTACCTCTAGTAAATAGACGTTCAAACTCATAGTACTGTTTATCTTGAATTTCATGATCTTTTAATTCTGCTACTACGTATTCCTATCTAATAGGATTATTATTAAAATCAAGTCTATTATTTAATCCTGTAGAAGTCAATGCACCCAAACGTTTGATTTTATCAACCGATAAATCAATAATGCCATTTTCATCATATTTTACTTTGTAATATGCAGGTGATCCACTGAATAATTTTTCTATTTCAGTTATAGATATTATACTATTAATAGTATAGTCGGCAATCATATCAAATATAGCATATCCTTCAGCATTATCAGGATCTATGTTAGTATATGCTTTTGTACGTTCCATTAACTCATTGTCATCTAACAATGAGTTGTGTAAACTCCATATACTATTATTATCATTACCAGTAATAAGTCCTAAATTTTTAGCTGTCTCTATTTCTTCTTTTACTCTACGATTTATTAAATCACTTAAGAACATTTTTTGAGCATCCTTAGGTGCGTTGAAGAAATAATCTTTCGCTAATTGTAAACATTCTTTAGCAGATTTTTTAGGATCATTGAAGTTAATGAATTTCCCATTTGCATATACACCGGTTAAGAATAAAAATCTAGCTCCATTTCCTTCTAATTTAACTGTATGTTTTTTGCCTTCTTTATCTGTATATTTGTATGTATTAGGAGTATGAAAATTTTTTATTCTTCTATTCGGTTCAAGCCAATCATTATTTATGGTTCCATCTTCATTATAATGTATATTATTTTCCTTATCGTAATGAGCTGGATCATCATCAATTTGTCTAAGACATAATTCTATTTGACTTAATTCATCCTAACAGTAACCTATTAGAATATCTAATGACTATTCGCCATATTGCGCGTAAGTACCCTATGAAGTAACTGTAAAATTTATGCGTTCATGTGGTAATTTAACTCCACGTAAGAAATGATAGGTTTTTTTATCGGCTACTGTAGGAAATATTATTCTATCATTCAACACAGCAGTCATTTTAGCTATGTAGTCTTCTCTATCTGTAATACCAAAGTAATCTCTACCAGCATCATAAGAAGTTTCATCTTTGAAATTAATAAGAGTTTCTACCTATATGTTTTTATTACCCTATGATATCGCATTCAGTACAATAGAGTGTTGATTATAATTAACAGAACGTAAATCCTATAGTACCTACGGATCTGTAATCATTTCCTGAACTCTATCTTTTACAAAGTTATTCTAAGATACCATGTAATACGTATTACCATCGGGACCATAACTACTTAAACCTTTATCTGTAGAATGTACATAAGCGTAGTAATTAGCCAAAGTTTTCACGTAGCCTACATTACTCCAGATAGACTTAGGAGATACAGTTTTACCACTAATTATTATATCTGATAATGTATTATCGAATTTAATAGCATTATTTATAGTATTTAATACTTCCGTGATCCTATCTAAACCTCCAAAGTTATTAATATTTACAACAAATGAATTTAATAGAGTATAAGAATCTGCTCTAGGATTACCATAATCCCCTGATAATAACATTCTATTAATCGTAGGTTTATCTATTCCTATACCTACTGCCTGAAGATAAGAAACTATTCTATCTTTTAGCCATTCTTGATTCATAGGTATATGTAAATCAACATCTCTATCTCCTACCTTTAGTATTCCTTTACGATTCATAAAAGCAGTTCTAATAGTAGTTAGATTATCTATTACTAATTTTAAATACTTTTTAGCATCTGGGTCAGCCACTATTTTACCATCTTTATCGTATTTGAATAATCCAGAATTAGTAAATAGTGCCTATGACCATACCTTAGGATACTTTATAGCTTTAATATCCACAGTATTGTCTACTAAAGATGCTTTAGTGGATCCTGTATCTTTATCTTTACTTATCTTAGCAGTAATAAAGTTATTTATATCTGAAGTTATTACAGTTTCAAGTTTGGTGAGTAAGGCTTCAGCGTCAGTTGCTATTCTTATATCATCTGAATTAGATTTCTATATCTCATTACCTAGTTTTAACAATAACGACATATAGAATGAGTCATTCTATGATAGTATGTTTACTTTATCGAATATATTAGTTATAGTACGACATCCAGATAAATCTTTTAATACGTTATTCCAAGCCTAATTAGAATCTACAAAACTGGCAAAATGTGTAACATCGTCTATCTTAGTTTGATAATTTCCGTCTTTTCCTCTTTCCATCATCGGTATTGTTTGAAAGAAGAATTTAACTTCAGCTGGAGCATTATCTTTTATAGATATATTCATACCTTCTACAGTATGTTGTGCTACATCTATTCCTTCCTATACTTCTTCTATTACACTTAGATCTTCAGAATTTCTATCTATAGTTCTAATACCTAATTGTTTTAACCTAATAGATATAACCGGTGCAAATACAGTATCAAAAGTATCTACTACCTCTGTCATAGTAGGAGATGGGAATTTATTTGCCTAAGCTTGTACTATTAGTTTTAATCTTTCAAACGTAGGCTTGCTTTCATTGAGATCACTATAATTTATATATTTACCTTCAGCAAAAGCTACATTAAAGAAAGCATAAGTAAGACTCTTAACAATATCGTCAAATTGTTTATACTTAGTTATAGTTTTAAATTCATATCCACTTATTTCAAAATTAGGCCCTTCTCCCCCATAAATACTTCTAAATCTATCTATATTACTCTGATTAGGAGTTATACCGGCATATTTTCCTCTATTAATGTTAGAATATATTTTCGCAATAGCATATTGTCCAGTTCTAGCCCACAATTTTATAAAATCTAATATTCTTCTAAACCAATTTTTAGTATCGAAATCGTATTTACCAGATTCGTTGAGCATAAACTCTCTGAATTGTTCTGCAAATATTTCATCTAGTTGTGAATCTTTCAAAGCAGATTTATTCTTACGATTGTATCTGTCATATATTTTTCTTCTACTCTTTTCTGATATAAGTAATTGAGATACTCTATGCCAAGCTTCATGATATTCAGTTCCTTTAGGAGCTTCATTGTATAATAGGATAGAATCTTCTGTTACTCTACCTACTACGTTCATTCCAGATTCAGTAACATCTATTACATTATCTATTATATCTGGAGTAATACCAAGAGTTTTCTATATCCATTCTTTGGCTTGCTGTGCGTCCATTTTATCTTCTTGGTTATACTCAATATTCCAGTTAATGTCAGCATCTACTGTCATATTAGGACCTCTTCTCTTCTTACCGTCTAGTATTGCGTATATATCCGCTAAGTTCATTGAAGCTTTATTACCAGAAATATCAGTATATTCTATAGTCTTTTCTCTTAAACCATCTTTAACAGATTCCTATAATTTCTGGTTGGCTTCCTGTTGAACTTGTTTCACAGTCTTATCTACAAGCCTAACATCATCTACATATATATTAGCATCCTATAACTGATCGGCTATATCAGTCAAAAGGATACCTTGTTTAATATACCAACCTAATACGCTTATTCCTTTAGGATTACCTTCTAGTCCAAAATCTTTTCTAGTAAATTCTAATTCTCCAGGTATAATAGTTATCTTTTCTACATCACTATTTTTAAAGTAAGAATGCAATTGTTCAAAGTGAGGATCTCTATCTTGAGATTGCAAATCACCACCTAAATAGTTCTTGTTAAGACCATCCTCATCAATATTATAATGAAAATTATCCATTATATATTGCTTAGCTTTATTTCTTATAACCTCATTGGTAAGTAAGTCATTTACTGTATAAGTAGTAGTTCCTATTACGATGTTTCCGTTTTCGTCCTCAAAGAATTGTTTAGTTAACCTTTGCTGTATCTATTCTGGAGAGTATATCTAACTATTAGGATTAGCTACAGTATGTGTACCAAAATTAACTAAAAACTTTAATAACTCTTTAGGATTAATAGGCGTCTGTATTCCATTTGCATCTACGTATTGGCTTTGATTACTTAATACTAAGTCTAGTATAAGATCAGCTATTTTAGGTGAATCAGAGAATTTCTTATAATTAAGTATGACTGGTTTATCGTATACTGTACCATCATAATTTGTAGCTTTAATAATCCATGCTGGCTTACCCATAGCTCTACCATTATATGATAATACTCTATTTCTTAATCTTATTATTCCTTTTCCTGCTGGACCTGTAGTGATACCTACTTCAGTATTTTCAGGAGTTATTTCGTATGGATCTCTTACTGTTAACCATTTAGATTCAGTTAACGGTCTATTTTTAGGGCTATTATCGCTATTTTTTTCATTAACAATAGAACCTGGAGTCCTACGCAATTGTGTAGGAACGACTTGCAAATTAGGATTAGCCTATACTTGTTTATATAGTTCTGTTATCTTATTTCTAAGATCGTTTAAGTTATTAACTATATATTGCTGTTGGTTATATGGTAACTTATTGAATCTACCAGATCTATTAGCATATAATCCTTTACTAGTTTTAACTGCTGCAATGTACTTCTTTCCTTTATAATTAAAGATAGCATATATAGCATCTTCTACCTGTCCTTGAGGATTGGTATAAGGTTTAATTTCAAAGTACACCCCGTTATTTTCTACCTCTTTCAAAAAATCATCATTGGCGCTTACTTTAGAAAAATCTTCATTATTCAGATAGTCCTCCATACCCTAGAACTTTTTGTAAGTAACTACTGTCCATTTGTCATTTGCATCCTAGGTAGTATTACTTAGTCTGTAATTAAGTTCGTGAGAATATGGATCTAACTATTGATCATAAGTTAAATTCTTAGTAATACCATCATTTGTCTTTGGTTCTGGTTCACTAATAGGAGCGGAAGTATTTTCAGGAGTCTATGGTTCAGAATAAGTTGTATCTAAAGCCTATGCAGCGTCCTGACCAATTAATCCTTCCAACAAAGAACCAAGAGATGGTAGATCCTCCATCTTAGCTGGTTCTTCTTCTTGAGATTTCTGAGTAGGCTCTGCTTTTGGAGATTCTGGAACATTAATCGGAGTCAACGCATCTTGTTGTTCTGTTATCTTATGCTCTTTATCTTTGATTTGAAGCATTTTTTCATGTATGTACTATTCACTAGATGATACAAATTCATTGTAAGATGTTATAATATCTTCTTCTAGTTGTAATGCTTCTATCTTCTCTTTTACTAAATTTACTAGTTCTTTTGCTCTAGATGAGTTCCCGTTAGAATATACTTCTTCTTCTAACTAATCTCTTGTATTAATTAGATCCTCCCATAAATCAGCTCTTTCGTCTTTAGAGAATTTAGGGTCTTGTAGTATAATAGATGCAGAAAAAGTATTAAACTTCTTAGCGTTTGGATTTATCTTATGATATGCCTCTCTTAAAGCTTCTGTAGCTTCATTGTATGCTTGCCCATATATATTATCAGCATTTAATACTTGCTTATTATTACCTCTTTCATCTCTTTCCTGCTTGAAGTATTTTCTCTGAATCCACTATGCAGCATTTCTAGTATCAGTGATAGACTAAGGTTCTGTTTCTTTCTATTGTTCTGGTTTAATAGGTTCAACTTCTACTGGAGCAGTAGTATTATCTACAAGTTCTGGTTTGATATCTTCACTTTCTTCTATTACTTTTTCTTCCTATTTTCCAGAGTAAGAATCATTTAATCTCTAAACAAATTCTTCATCCTTATTTTCTACTCCTTTCCACTTATCTATTCTAGATTTAATCAACTTTTCATCCATAGAGTTCATGATAGAATATTCATTCTAAGCTCTATCTAGATCTAATTTAGCTAGAATAGTTTTTTCATATGCATCATTAAGATCCTAGTGTGCTTTAGGAATTTCTAACTATTCATCTTTTATATTAGCGTCTGGTAAATATGCTTTAAGGTCATTATATTGCTATTCTAGATCCTTTATATGCTAACTTAACATTCTAGAAAAGTAATTAACGTCAGATTTATTTACTTTAATTCCAGTATATTTCTGAATTTCATCTAATTTATCAGAACTATTAAATACATCATTGACTAATTTTTTAGATGCTTCTAATTCTGCCTATATTTTTATTAGAGCTCTAATATTAGCCTGTTGATCAATACTTAAATCTTTATTTATGTTAAGAATATGTTCTTGTACTTCAGGACTATATAATATATTATCTGCTTGAGATACGTAATCACTATATAACCCTCTAGCATCTTTGTATTGTTCGTCATGATGCTGCTTTAAAGATACAAATATATCATAATCTTCAGTTCTAGGATCAATCCCTATTCTAATAGCCTACTGCAAAGTCTGTCTAGAAGTAAATGTATTATAAAACTAATTAGCCCTTTTCTTTTCTTCTTGTATTACAGAAGAATCTATTCCATCTATATTAGCCTATTCTAGATCATCAAAAGCCTGATAAACTGTGGACCATTTTCCTTCGCGTATGCTTTTACTATACTGAATATTTTTACGTACTTGGTCCTTGCTAGCTATTCCATCTGCGTATAAACCTGCAAGAAATCTTTGTCCTGATATCTGCCTATTAACAGGTTGAATAGAAGTAGCAGTACCAATAGTGCCAGTCATTATTCCACCAAGTAGCGCTCCTCCTTTAAAGTTTTCTAAAAACTCTTCGTCATCAGAATATACAGGATCCCAAGGAGTTATAGCCGCAAAAATAGATCTAGCGCCTGTACCTATGTTTTTAGCCCAACTTTTTAATAGGTTTGGATCAGAATCAAAATCTCTATTCATATATCTCTGTCCTTTAATATATTGAGTTCCTTCTTCTGCTCCTTCTAATGCGCTACTTATTACTACTCTACCTCCTATATCTAATACTTGCTTTCTCCTTGTTAATCTTGGTAGTTTATTAACATTATCTATACCGAAAGATACTATATCATCAATTCTATCTGCTAATTGTTCCTTTACTGTTCCATATTTGTTGGCTATTGTCTCTACAGTTTTTCCAGCTTTAGTATCTGCTAATTTACTAACAAATTTAAGTCCTCTTACACTTCTAAACATACTGTGTAGAGGAGTAACTTCTAGAAAAGTCTATATAATATCACTTCCAGATAAAGCCATATTATCCATATATAGAGACTTTAGTCCTTCTAGGTTGCTAATGCGTAATTTATTGAATTTAACATTACTAACCTTCACTCTATCTGCAATTACCTAGTCATAGACATAATCGTCATCCTATATCTGTTCTGGAGTATACTAACCCGATTCTATCATATTCTACTTAGCTTCCTACAAAACAGATTTGCTTATATTGTCCTTATTAGCAGCATTAATTAAACTTTGTTTATAGTTTGAATATACTTCGGCTTTAGATTCTTGATCCCTAGCACTAATATTACCAAGCAGTACTGCGAAAAGCCCTCCCACTGTATTTAATCCACCTTTAGTAGAAAATAAAGCTCCTATTGTTCCAGTTAACTAAGAACCTAGACTAGAAGCAGACGAACCCAAAAGACCAGGCATTTTGTACAAATAAGTATCTATATCAGTAAGATCCATACCTGGAGAACTCTTTTTCCTATTATAGTAGTCAGAATTCATTTTACTTTCCCAGTACTCAGTAAATCTTTGATACTTTTTAGCTTGCTCTAAAGCTTCATTTCTTCTAGCTATTACCCCTCCTTCTTGTAGTGTTCCAGTGAGCAGTTTATCTATATTATCTATCTGCTATTGTGGGCTTAATGTAGTTAACCTTTCAGGAAATATAAAGTCTTTAATGGAGTTATTGTTAAATTCCTTATTCAGTAATTTATCATAACTAGGTTTAGTTTGTTCTATAATCCCATTAAGTTGATTTATATGCTATTCTTTCTATTCGTCTGTATTATTATCTTCTTGCAGATTCAGTATGTCATTAATAGCCTATAAATACTATTTAGCTCCTTCCAATGTTTCGTAGTCCTCTTGTAGATATACGTATTCACCTAGAGCTGTATCTTTATTAGTCTGATTTCTAGTTAAATTCCAGTCATAGAAAGCATTAGAGAACCAATTAAAATTGTTAGGAGTTCCCTCATATGGTGGATTATGTACTACATTCAAGTATGCATCAGTATCCACTTTAGGGCTAAACATTGCTTTAGCCCTATTATTATTCGTCTCAAAACTATCTACTAATGTATAGTCAGGTATCTTCTTCTTACTCATATGTCGTTATTGGTTGTATATACTACGTACAGATTGTTCTTGCATTGCTTGAGCTTGAGTAGCTCCACCTACTCCTCTCTATGATGGTGAGTTCTCTCTAAGTTGGTTTACTTGATACCAGTAATCTCCATTATTATCATCAGGTAATTGTCTATATACTTCTACTTCATAGAATGGTTCTCCATCTTCTCCATATTTTATTTCTCTACTACCAAAATTGTCCTCTAGAGCTTGTCTAGTAGACTATCTGGCGAATAAACTTGTTGGAGATAAATAATCTGATGGACTATCTCCTTTTAAACTATGTAATATTCCAGTTCCTAATGTATCCTCTATTTCTTCAACTGGTATTCTTAACTTACCTTTTATGAGTTTGTTATTTCCAAGTTGTATTAAATTCTATCTATTTTCTGGAACAAATTGTACATCTCCTAATCTACCGTTTTCAACTAATTCTTTAAATGGGAAATCACTACTTCTAAATAATCCAGCATCTCTCTTTACTTTAGATTGCCCAGTATTAGTAGCAAATTGAAATGCAGTTTCTGGTAATATGAAACCATTAGAGTTATTAAACTAATATACTCCTACTTTCTACCCATTAGCCTAAGTATAGTCTTGGTATGTAGCGCCTAGTGATGTTAAAATAGGATCTTCTTTTATTAAAGAAGCAGTAGAACTAGCTTCATCTAAAGCATAGGATATTCCTCTTAAATATCCTTTTCTACTATATTCTTTAGATTTATTAGGATCATCAGATAATTTGAAGTTGGCAGCTTTCTAAAAATCCTACTTCATAAGTTTTTGCATATTCTTTTGATATGTGTCAGACTGATACTATTGCGCTCTATTAGCAGCTTTCAGATAATTAATATAATCCTCATCACTACCACTTTTCTAATACTTATCATATTCTGCTTTAGCTATTGAAGCAAGATTTTCTATTTCTTTTCTAGAAGACTCTGGAATATTACCAAACTTAGGTACTACTTTACTGGACCAATCTGTCTCTAGCATTTGTTGTCTAGTAGGCATAATAGAATATGGTTGATTAGAACCAGCAGACATTCTCTATTTAGCCATAGCTAACCAGTATGGATCAATAGTTTCCTGTTCTACTATTCTATCACGTTGTGAATCTGCTATCATTGTAGTAAATGCTTCTTTTGCTATTGTTTCATCTCCTCCGGAAGCACGTAATGCATCTCTATAATACATTTGACCCTACGGAGTAGCTATTAAATCATTAAATCTAGCCTCAGCAATACCTTTTAAAGTATCATATGTAATTCCCTATCTTTGATATTTAACCCCATCTTTATATACACTTTGTAAAGTACTTGGTTTAAGATTATCAAAATATACATTACTTAGCTAATTTGCATTCATCCACTCTAATGGAGATAGTTCAGTCATAATACCTTTACTAGAAGTGTCCCATAGATTAATATTTATATCATCCCAATTTGGATTATACTTTCCTTGAGCCTTCATTTGAGCGATCATCTTTTGTCTAGCATTGAGATTTTCAGAACTTTGTTTTAACTAACTAAGAGTAGAGTAATCAATACTATTTATCATAGATTGTAATGAAGATCTATTCGCAGCATCTTTTAAATAATCTGGATTAGCTACCATTTGATTTATAGCATTCTAGAAATCTTCTCTTCCTATAGTAATATCATAATATCTTCGTGTATCTATCTAAGAAGGTGATTGAAACTCACCAAATCTCTACAGTTGAGCTCCAAACTATTGAGCTGCTTCATCTATAGCGGCTTTCTAGGCTGCACCAATTCTATATAACTCTCCAAAATTAATCGGAGCATAAGTATTTATAAACTGAGCCTATGCGGCTTGATCGTACATATTTGCTGCCATATTATCCTCTTCTAAATTGTTTCATTAAATTAATATAATCTCCAGATTTATAAGCTGCTTCTAAGAATGGAGAATATGCTTCTAGCATAGCAATATCTCTATTTCTTTGATTTCTCATAAGTTCCTTATTCTAGAAGTAATTGCTTAATTGTGATAATCCTGCTCTATTAATGTTTCTAGAAGAAGCTCTACTTCTAGCATTTTGATCTATGGATAAATTTCTAGAACCAACGAATTGTTGTCCAAGATTATTTAAAGTATTTGCATAATCACTCTTATATTGATTATCTATGTTATTTTTCTGTGAATATAAATCTGATATAGCCTTGTCAGCAGCTATTTGACTCTATAGTCTATATGCTAAATTAGCTCCTGTGGTAGGATTGTATTGGGAGGCATTATAATTTGATATAGCTCTATTTTCTCGTATAGCTCTCTTAGCTGGTGCAATATCAAATTTTCTACCAGACATTGTTCTTATAATATTATCAGCATACGGATTGTATACAGCTTCAAAATTTTCTGGACTTGCCATTAGATTTGAAAATATCGGAGCTATTTGTGATATGTTAGAAGTGATATCTCCTAAAATTTTTCTCCAATCATTTTTATCTTTAGGAGGGTTCTCGTTATTGTTATCTTTTTTATTCTGATTATTTACTGCTGTAGAAACTAGTGTCTCATAAGGTATTACTTCATCTCCTACTCTTGATATAGCTTCTCCACTAAGATCTATTTCATTGTTAATGGGCTCTACTATAGATTTTCTATTAGGTTTACTTATTGTAGTACCGGTAGATCTTCTGGTTTTGGTTGGAGTTACAGATATGTTAGACATATTTACAGAGTTATTGGTCGTTGTACTATTGATAGGGGTTGTATAATCAGAACCTGATAACAACCAATAAGGTACTCCACCTCTCCATTCTCCACTATTTACCAAGTTATCTGATGCCAACGTTTTAGCAGCAAGAGAAGAGGCATTTGTAAAAAAGTTAGGTGTATTTCTTCTTAAAGTTGTTATTTGTTCATCAGGAACTCTACTCTGAATTTCATTATCTAAATTAAGATCATTAGTTACAGCAGTGGGAGCATTGGTAGTACTGTATTTACCAGGAGTATATCTTGTAGAGTCGTATACATCTTCCCAATAATTCCATGGTCTATACAATCTATCTGCAACTTTAACATATTTACCATTATTAGTTGCAGTAATTATGTCACCGTCTGCTGCTGCCTATATACCGTTCTTAACCTTAGATCTTTTATTCTTAGTTATTTCTTGAATAGTAAACAACTCATCATGAATAGCCTAATCATTCATTTCATTAAGCATTGCAGAATTCTCTGCATATATATCTTTACCTTTTGTCTTCTGTTTAGACATCAATCTTTTACCCATTTGTGCAAATGTTTCTTTACTTCCTGGTACTTTTAATGTATCACTCAATACTCTACTACCTTCCGGTAAATTTACTAAATTACTATCTGTTGGTTTTCCTTCCTCTGGAACTTCTAGTATCTGTCCTTGAGGTGTGTTAATTAGTTCTCCATCGTCTACATATGCCATGCTAGAAGGAATCTAACCTCCAAACTCCATAGTATACACATTTTGATCATAATCTTCATCCCATTCCTATTGAGCTTGCGCTCCAATACTAGCTCCAATTCTATGTTGCCCTGCTAAAGTTTTAGCAGCTTCGTACCTACGTTTTAAACCCTTATTACCAATAGCTCCTAGTATACCTGTGCCCAGAGTAAGAGTAGGGTCTTCATAGAATCCACCACCTGATATTTTACCTTTCTTACCTACTAATCCTGTAGCCAATCCTGCAGCTCCACCTACAATAGCTCCAACTGGACCAGCAACTGATCCCATCTGAGCTCCAGTAGCAGCACCTCCTATTACATTTTGTATTGATTGCTGTACTGCTTCTCCTTTAGTAGTAGCTGTAGAAGGACCGACTAACATACTGGCTATATTAGTCACGCCTCCTATTATATCTGAACCTTTGCCTAATATATCTGTAATATTTATATTATTAGTAGAAGTAGATGTATTTCCAGTAGGTCCAAGAGATGCTCTTTGAGCAGCATTAGGACCGTACTTAGAAAAATTAGGTACTCCTAATAACTGTTCTGTCATCTAACGTTGCCAATCTACTCCACCGTATTGGTATTTCTTAATACCTTTAATTTTTCTTTTACTTTTCATGATTATACTAATGAGTATCTATATGTTGTATTAATATTTGGAAGATTGAAATTATGTTGATTATCACAATTAATAGTATAATCACATATCAAATATTTACCTCTTAACCTACCAGGCAGTGATAATTCATCTTCATGAACGCCTTCTCTACCTATAGCAAACCTATAAGTATCTTCTCTATAATCTATAGCGTATCCTCCAGTTAGATAGTTTTCCTATATAGTACCAACCTAATTCTTAGTAGTAAACTTTGCATCTATTAACATGCTATTTATATCTCTGAACTAGCCACTGAAGAAAACATTATCAAATGTCTTAGTTACTAATGGATCTTTATTAACTACATACTATAATTTAGACTACATAGTATTTAACGGAAAATCTGCATTTTCCATTATCTTATTATTGTATATATACAATAACTTATCAGAAAATCTGAGATGAGCTTTAGGATTAAACGTATAGAACGAAGTAAACCTCTAAGTATATTCATTGAATACTAGTACTGCATTATCGAAGCACATCTGTACTTCGTTAAATTTATTATCATATATGCTAGTACGTACTTGAATATCTGGATTATTATTCAAATAAGTCTATACATTTTTTTCTTTAGATAACTTATGTATCCTATCAGAAAAAGAACATATCTCATTCTTATCCGTATCATACCAATATAGAGAAGCATCCGATGCTACTATACTCTAATCGTTAGATATAGAAGATCCATTATTAGTAGATACATAATCGTATCTAGTAAGGATTCCTCCAGTACCTAAAGTAAGAGTACTAACATTATTGTCTGTAATCAAAGATCTATCATTTACAGATGCTATTCCTAATGCAGAATCTTGCCAGAAGAATAACTTATCTCCGAAAGCTTTCATATTAGTAACAGGTCCGTATTGGCTATCTACTTCCATATAATTGGCAGGTTTAAACTAAGCCCAACTGTCTGTAATCTCATTAGCAGTTTTAGTCTCAGAATAAATTATTTTGTTCGGCAATCTTAAGTTAGCCATAGAAGTAGTAGAATCTGCCACATACATCTGTGTACTAGGCTATAATGAGTAAACATCGTTATATGCATAATACGGTTTAGTCTAATTAGAAAAACCTAAACTATGTATATAATTAGTTAAGTATGGATTGGGACAATTTCCTCTTTGTCTACTCATACTTTCACCATAAGCAAGGTTTAAATTAATGGTAGTTTCTAACGGAATGTAATCACTTAAACTTACTTTAGTTTGTCTACTATCATACTTTCCGCCTCCTTGCCCATCTGCAATAGGTGATCCAGTTCTATGGTCTAATACTCCAAGATAAGTATCTCCACCAAATACATAGTTAACATTACTATCTGCTTCAGATATTAACTTATATGATGATGTGGATATATACGTAGAATTGCTTCTAGCATTATAATTATTACCTCCATAAGGAACAACTCTCCTTTTTATATTTACTACAGGAGTTGAGAAAGGAGTATGATTATAGAAATTTATCAAATTCTTAACCCCTTCTCCTACAGCTATCTTATCGTCTACAGCAATAGAATGTTGTCTAGGAAAATAACCATCTAGTTCTACTACAGCACAACTTCCAAAGTAACACATTTTTGCACTAAGCCAGTCAAACTATTCCTAGTTATTCCACATAACTCCAAAATTTAAATAGGAACGTGATCCTATGCCTCTATAGTAAGCTTGAATATTACCTAATTCTCCATTAGGTATAATAGGAGTAGTTATCGCTCTATTTATATCAAATTGTATTCTATTTCCACCCTATAAATTCTGATAGTGAGTGATATACCTCTTCCCTATCATATTAACTACCATCTCGTCATCATCAGAACTATCCATATTAACCGCATTATAGAAGAATCCATCTTGTTTGAATATTGATCCTAAGAAACTTGGTTGAACGTAGGCAGTCTATGTGTTCATAGCATATGTCTGATACGGAGTCTGAAAATACTTAACAAATCCTTCTAACTTTATATTTTTGTTGTTTAATACAGGTATAGTTCTAGTAGTGTTAGGCATTCTAGTGTCACACCAATGACACAAGTCTAGATAAGTATTGTCACCTAATTCAGATATAACTTCATCGCCTGTAAAATCTATTTCTGGAGTTATTAAACTGAATATATTTTTAACTATACGATCCTAATTTAAATAAAGTTCTCCGTCTCTATAAGTAGTAGGTGCATCATAAAAACTAACACCTCCGCATATAGACATGTTAGTATCTGTAACTCCAAGAGGTATTCTAGGTCTTGTGTCCATTTCACTTTTTAGCCATGTACCTGTAGTAGCATTAGGCCAAGGAAATGCAGTAGTATCAGACAGTATACCCTACATTAATACAGTTCTATCTTCTGCCGTTCTTTTGCATCTTACTATTTCGTATGCCACAGCTCCGTCCGGAAAATTCTTTATATTAAACTTAACCCCTATAGCTTTACCTATAAATTCCTATGTAATAGAATTAGTAAGATCTCCATTTACAAACTGCATGTAAAAATACCAAGGGGATACTTCGAATGAATGCGGGAATTTGATATCTGCTATCCAATAAACAGGACTAGCAACATTCTTATTATTAAAAAATATTATACCAAATCTGTATATTTCGTCTCTCTAATACCCTTTATATTTTGAGTCTATATAAGGGTCACAATAATTGGGTATTCTTTGTTTTACTTCAGGATATTTTACTACAATATTACTACCATCACTAACCTGATATATTATTTTTCCTTCATCCTATTTTCTAGGTACACTCATGAAATTATAATCTAGAGTAGTATCTAACACTATGTCTGTAGTTATAAACTCATAATCTATATTTAAACCAGTACCGCCTAATACTAGTGACTATTCTGAAGAAGACTTAAATTTATATTTTGAAACAGTATTATCATTAAGCTTATAATCTGATAAGTTTAATGGACATATACAATCATGTTTTTTATCTATAGATGATAATACCTACTTTAAAGTACTATCTGTAGGAGTAACAGATATACTAGACCCTGAATCAGCTGCCTATAATATTAACTTGTTACTTCCAGTAAATCTATACGACCTAGCATCATACTCTTCTCCATTTATCATTGGTTTCCAAGTGGTTTCTCTAACATCTGCAGCAAACAATATATTATCTTTTTTTTCTAGAGTAGCTGCAGTGAAATCACTACCAGTATTAGCATTAAATTCTTCTATAGTTACAGTATTCAACGTTTTATTACCTAAATCAGTATATGTTAAAGAATTACCGGAAGGTAAATCTATTTCGTCAATAACATCTATATTAGCTATTTCGGTATTATCTACGTGTTGTATTCTTACTATTCTACACTTGTCAAATAATCCAGAAACTACATTAGATAAATCAATTACAATATTAGCACTTTTGCCAGTATTAACATCTTTATTTACTCCTTGATATTCTGCAGAATCGGTAGTAGTATTACTGGACGTTAAGTGCATAGTGTTGCTAGCAGGAGCATACCCGGTACTAGAACCTCTTTCATTATATAACTGATAAGTGTACTATACTTGTCCAGATATTAGTGACCCATTAGTTCCAAGACTAACTATTTTAGGAGCAACTAGCAATGTGCTTGGTATTATATCCAATGAATCTGGATTCTTTATATTACCTTCTTCATCTAATGCTGGATTTGTACCTTCAGAGTTTTGCACGTATCTATCGCTCATTATATTTAGTGATCTAATACTACTCTCTCCATCTGTAAAATACATTTTAATAATAGAATCAGATTCATAGTTAGCGACTATTTTTACTCTGCTAAATCTATTATAGTTAAGCCTCCCTTTTAATACTAGTGTGTGCTGTATTAATCCTTCTTCGTAACCTTCTACTCTATATATTCTAGTTATACCATATGGATCTGCAGTAAGTATGATACCATATTGATTAATTATGGCTGTAGCTAATACTACCTCGTCACTGTCCATGAAATCACCACCTTGTATCAATCTAGTGCTTTGTATATTCTAAAGTACTCCACTAGTACCGTCTTTATTAGTAAGGATACGTACATTCTCTGCATACCTGTATTGTGATTCTGGTATAGCAGTAATATCAATATCCAAATTCATCCCTTCGATGAAACTATTTGTCTAGAAAGTATTACTCATAACATTTCCTTTTAGTAATTATTCTAGTTATATATCTATTGTTCTTCACCCAAATGTTCAAAAAAGCTATCGTGTTCTCCTAATTCTGGATATAAACGGTTCCACTAATTTTGAATACTGTGAAGTTCATCTGGACCAGGCATCATAGCTTCAGCATAAGCCTATCTTCTGTAGAAATTCCAAGATCTTTTAATAGAATAATAAATTTCATTTGATAGTTGCCCCTTTATCCATTTTGCGTATAGTATTTTTGTACCTATATAATACATTAACGCTTCTTTATATGAAGGTAAATCAGGTATCATAGGCATACTATCTTCATCAGTAGGTATAGCGTGATAAGATATTTTAACCCAACCACACGGCACATTAACAGTAATGTAACCAGGTTTAGTAGAGTACTGTAGACTGGTATTAAAAGTAGCCGGATTACCTATTATCAGTCTTCCGTTATTACTAGGTACAGTATATTGATTTACTAAAGCATCTAAGGTTTGTTTAATGTTCTTATCACTATTAAGTATCTCTAAAGCTTCCTTATCATCATCTAGATTGAAGATATTCTTAACCAATGGAATCAAGGCACTATCTTGTACTAGCATTTTGGGATTGCACCCACTACATTTCTTATATATACCAAAAGAGTTAGTAACCTTTCTCATTGGTAACCAACCACAGCCATTTTCAAAAGAGAATGCAACTTGTCCCAATCTATAAAGATCACAAGGCAGTTTAGCTTGATAATTCTCAACTATTAAATTAGTTGTTTTGTGTTCAAGCTATTGTACTGCGCCTATTTTCTCCATACCTTCACCAATCCACTCTTTGATGTCTGTTATTTTAATTTCGTCTTCCTTTAAATCATAATCTGCTATAATTTTAGCAATTATTTCTTTAGATGTAGTTAATCTATCAATCATTGTAATACCTCCATTTAGAGCCATAAGCTGTTTTTCTTCTACCACGTAAACAATCAGATATGGCAGATTTATTGTTTATGTTTCCCGTATCTTTAGCAGCTTCAGTAATAGAACTGTATATTTTTTCTATTCCATCTTTATAAATTCTAACTATTTTAGTTCTTTTTGCATTGTCTTTTTTATAAGAAATATCTGTCTTATAATCATAAGACCATATAAATCCACCAATGCTTTTACATAATCCTGTGCAACATTTGTTTATTGTACCTGGAGTTACATTAAGATTTAATAACTTGACTGCTTGTTTCGAATTTAGAAAACACCCTATAAATTCTCCATCTTTATTATAACAATATACATTTTTACATCCTTTCCCTATTCTATTTTTTGTTGCTTTATCTACTATTTTGGGATCTCTTTTCTTTCCGTAATATAGATCATGCAATCTTTTCTTCGCTTGCTCCGGCATCTTATGCCCAGTGTTTGATGGATGACTTGCTATTTTACTTATGTTATACTCTGGATTTAAATCTAAATATTTTTGTTCTAAATACAATAAAGTATCTCTTACAGGAGAACATATTTCTAGTACGTTTACTTCAAAATTATATTCTCCATATTTATCATAAGCTCTTTGCAACGCGATGCTATGATGTTTCTACTTTCTTAGATGAGAACGATGCTGTATTAATCTATCATAAAAGTTATTAGTACTACCTATATAAGAATGACCGTTTAAGACATTCTTAATTTGGTATATTCCGGCTTGTTTTGGTATATCCTAAATATCACTTAATTTCCACGTAATCATGTTCTCTATTTTTTATTATTTGAGCCAATCTTCTTTTATTAGCGCGAGTGGCTACGAATTGATATTTAGTTTTATTAGTTAATAGACAATCCTTTTTCGACCACAAAAAACGGTATTTAAAAAAATTACTATGTTCATTAATAAAGTAAACAGCTTTACCTTGTATAGCACTTTCATGATAGTCTATTCTAAGACTCTTATTGTCGAAGTTTTTAGGCTATCTCTTAACAATACTTAAGTATCCTAATCTACATGGTAATCTAAATTCTTTACTATGCTCCATTATTTCTTCTACTATAAATCTAAAGTAATCTTCAACTATCTGTCTATATACTTTGTAGTCAACATCGTATACAGTATCTCTTTCTATATTAGATAAGTAGAACTAATAAAAGTCCATTATAGTATATGATTTCTTATTCATTATTGCTATTGTTTATATATGTTCTACATATCGTCATTAGAGTTATTAGTAGTATCCGTAGGCATCTTAGGCATAATATTCAGCTCTTTACTGAATATAAGATCTTTTATAGTAGGAATCATGTGTGCAGGTGCTGGATACGGTTCGTCTGGATCGAAGCATTCATTAGCATCTGCAGGATTCTCTAGTATAACATCAGCCTCTATATATTCTAACTGATTGTTACCTCCTTCTACGTATATACGACTATCTTTTAAGTAAGCAATATAATCCTTACATGTATATTTTCTATACTTCTAAAGTTTCATTTTGGACTCACTACCTAACTATATCAGATTACCATACATATCCTTTACAGAAACTAGACCTGTTCTGAAGTGAAAGTCTATGAGTTTAGGTAATGTTATATCACTAACATATACAAAGTGACCTGGTATACACTCTTTCCTTTCTAAGTGTATACATCTAATAGTTTGAACATACATGGGATTGATATCTCTACCCTTATCTATGTCCTATTTAATTAGCATAGCTCTATACTAAGCAATCCACATCTCTATCTAATATCTAGACAAATGTTCAGATTCAGATATTCCGTTATTTCTAGCTATCAACAGAATGTCATCTATTATGTTTGATAATGTATCTAATTTCATACTTTAACATACCTCCAAAGGTATCCTCCTGATTTAATATTACTATTACAACTTTTGAATATATTAGACTGGTATAGTTTATTAGATCTAGCAGCTTCTCTCATAGACGTATATACATCCACTATATTACCAAAATCATCACATTTAGCAACAGGAGTTATTCTACTATTTGTAATCTTCTGTTTCTCTGATCTCCTACTTATGCAAGATCCATAATTTGTATTATACTTATGGGTACACCATTCAAGATTATCTAGGCTATTGTTTAGTTTATTTTCATCCCTATGATTTATGCACTTATATTTGTTAGGATTAGGAATAAAGGTAGAAGCTATTAATCTATGTACTAATGTATATTTACGATTACCATTTTCATCATACAACAGCACTTTTAAATAACCACTATTTGCTACTTGCTGCTTTAATTGTCTACCTTTTCTAACATAATTAAATCCATATACGCTCTTGCTGTTTGGAGGAATTACGATTACTCTATCGTAACTTTTTATCTTTCCAGTATTAGAAGCCTAATATAAACCTTCATAGTCTGGAATATCTTTCCAAATTTCTTTCATATTTTTATTTTAATGCATTAAATATATCTATAACGTATTTTAAGGACTTTTTAGACACTTTATATGTAAAGTAGTACAATTGACAAGGTATAGTAATAGCGTTTAAATAAAAGGCTTAAAATAAAAAAGGCTAGTATTAACTAGCCTCATTCATTGCTTTTTGCATATTCTATGGTAACATCTATTTCATCTAAGGTGGAACCATATTACTTGCTTGCTTTATTAATCCTTTTAACTCTGCAACTTGTTCTTGTAATTCCTTTATTCTAGGATCTTCTTGTTTCAAATTTTCCTCCTAATAATCCAACTACTTGAGTATTGCATCGCACTTATTCATCTCTTCTTCATACTTAGCTAAAGCCTCCTTCTTTGCCTTGTATTCATTATAATTATTCTTTACCATTGTTATTATCTATTGTTTATCTGTTGCTATAGTTAAACCTACAGCTCCATCAGTTACAATAGACTTATTCTCTTCTACAGATAATTTCTTCTATTCGCCGTCACACCCTATTGTTATATCAACTAGCTTCTTTCTATTCTAATTTGGTAGAGGAAACTATTGAGGAGGAAGGGGTTCATCATAAACCTTGGATACATTCATTACAGTACCTTTATAATAAGTAGTACTTTTCTTAAACGTCCCAGTTATTTCTAATACATGTATAGGATCTCCTATATTTAATTGTGCAAATGTTATCATAATAAGTATTTGTTAAAGGGCTCTAGTAAGAGCCCTCTTTAATTAAAAATTACGCAGTAGCAGTAGTAGGTGGTATAATATGATTTACAGTCTAGAAAGTACCATTTGATTTATTATAGTAAATAAGATATCTATTACCCGTTGATATTTCTTCTGTAACCATTTGATCACCTGAGCCATTTATAAGAGCCCTAGCTCCTGTAGAAGTAGTAGTTGTAGGACTTACTTGATTAGCTGTTCTAGTAGTATCTATACTTACTAAAGAAGCTGCGGTTACTGTTGTAGCAGGAGTATTTACTATATTAAGTAAAAACATTCCCTCACAAGGAAGTTGTCTCCAGATTCTAGGACAGATACCATAAGTAACAGTATTATTGGTAGTATCAGTGGTAACATATATTGTTCTCAATGAAGGTATACCAAAGTTATCTATAGTTCTTACTCTACTTCTATTAAATGTATAAGGATTAAAATTAAAAAACATAATTACCTCCTTTCTTAGCATCCACAGCCACATCCATCACAGTAACCATTGTAACCATAGCCTGTAAAGCCACCATTACATCCATACGGGTTACAAGTCAGATATGCAGGAACCGGAGTAGGTCTTAACTGATTAACAATGTTAGCGGTTTGAGCTTGCTGAGAAGCAGCTAAAGCCAACTGATTGTTTTCTTGACGCAATGAGTCAATCTTGTTCTGCATTTCACGCATTTCAAGTTGACAGAATTTGTCATTAATTATTTGAGTCTAAGCGTCTATTTTAGCACCCAAGATGTTGAACTGAGTATTAGCGTTGCTTGTCAGAGTATTAGTCTGATTTACAATAGCTAATTGGCTCTCATAACCCTGAGTAGTTATAGCGTTACGTACATCACAGCAGCAAGAAGCCAATTGTGATGCAAGACTAGCGTTACCACTCTGTATAGCATTAATTACTTGTGCACCTGTAAGTTTGGTATCACAAGCTATCTGACTTACACTTGCATTAATAGTATTCAGAGCATTTTGAACTGAATTAATATCACAATTCAAAGTATTAGACAATGTGCTGATAGCTTCTTTGTTACCATTGATTGCTTGCATTAGCAGATTAGTATTGGCATCAGTATTTAATTGAGAAGCAAGCTGTGAAGCTTCACAACTTCTGTTACCGAAGCCATTACCACCCCAACCGCCCCAAACAAAGAACAGTAAGATGATCCAGATCCACCAACAACCGTTAACACCAAAACCTCCATTGTTATTCATCATAGCCATGAGAGCTGCAGGGTCCATATTTTTATTACCATTCTGCATTAATGCAGCTAGACCAGCGTCAAAACCACGGTCTTGAACAATAATTTTATCTTCTAACATAATTGATTTTATTTAGGATTGATTTAATTTGATTAATATCTAATGTAGCGCACAGAACGACCACGTTTGAATTCTTCTTCCATAGGAAAGGATTTTTCTCTTTCTCTCTCCTTCTCAAAGTCTCTTTCATCGTATTCTCTGTCGTATTCTCTACGTCTACCATATGAAGATCTACCCATTCTACGGTAGTTTCCATAACGTTCCTCTTCGTCATCATCTTCGTACTTGCTGTAATATCTTTCATAAAGATCTTCTTCAGCGTTTCTAATCTTATCGCACATGACATAAATATAGTAGAACCACATTTTACCTTCATCTATATCTTTGTCACAGATCCAAGCTTTAGCTAATTCTACGAAGAACTTCGTATTGTTAGTGCCGGTAATGTTAACAATGACACGATAGTAATCAGAGTATACCATATTCAATGCAACGTACCAATCATATTTGTTTATCTTTTCATCTAAACGAATACCATATTGGTTAGCTAATGCTGTAGTTTCTTCTAATGACCAATGTTGACCTCTTGTTCCGTCTTCATTTTCCATTTTATTTACAGCTTTACGAGCATGTTCTTCATTGAAATGAGGACCGTGTTCAGCTTCATAAGCTTTTGTACGGATTATTCTATGCATATTATTATTGATTAATTTATGTTTATAATAATAGTTTATTTGATTTCTATTATTCTGGTATCAGTTACTTTGATAAGTTTATTGGAATTATCTATAGTAAATTTGCGAATTTTATCTTTTTTAAAGTCAAAGTGAAAGAACCTGGACAGCCACGATTTGTACTAATTACGATACACTTTTTTTTCTTCTATGAACAATGTCTAAGCATTCTTCAAATCTAATGTGACTGATAAGATTGAATCTTTTCTACTTACTATGATTGTTGTTAATTTATTGAGTTTTAACTCCTTACTAAAATCTGACTCTTTTGTTTGGATTACTGTTTTGATTGAATCCTTTACTTCTGTATTGATTACTTGAGCTTGTACCAGGTTCTTATCTTTAACTTTTAATTTCTTTTTGGTTTCGTTAAGCTGTTCAATTATACTGTCTTTACTACATTTCAACTGATCTATAGTAAGCTATAATGTTCTATTAGCCTAATCTTTCTTATCAAATAGAGATTCATAGTAACTAGTATTATTAACTAGCCTAGCTATCTCTGCATCCTTTTTTTTCAGTTGGTTGTACATAAAAAAAGCACTTACCGTTAGAATACATATGAAACTTATGGTAAGTGCTTTGAAATTTCCTTTCAACCAATTAACTACTGTGAGTATTGCTGTTATTATCATTATTGGTATTTTTTAAATCATTAATGTCAATATCTACTCCGAGATATTTCTCACCTTTAGATTTGATAACCTTTCCTAAAACTTTTTCTATTACTTTACAAATCTTGCAATCTGGATGTAAATCTTTCATAGATTCAAGCCAAGATATAAACTCTGTTCCACATATCATGCCAGATATAAACTCTACAGCATGCAAATCTATAGAAGTAACTATACTAGTATCTATTGCATGTGCTCCTGCTATCAATAGTACAGCCTCAAATAACTTATTTATAGTCTTCCATAATTTGTAGGACTCTATCTACTTATGACCATACTTACGAGAAACTTTATAACCAAGGATTACATCTACAATGATGAATAAACATACGCAAACAACAGTTACTGAAATTGGTGCAAAGTAGCTAGTGATTCCCGCTAGTATTCCAGCAGATATTTTTTGTGCACTGCTGAACATACTTTTTAATAGTGTCGTAACCGGATCTCCTATATTGTGAATCATAGCAAGTGTTTTGAAAAGTAAAACCCTAGCTGATAATTAGTCTGCCAGGGCTGATAATATTGTTTTGATATACTTATAAAACGTATATATTTATATATAGTTTCTTAGTCTAATTATTCTTTAATATATTCTAATAGCTCTTTATATTTAGACATTTTATTTAACAAGTTACGTCCATTACAGTATTTAATCCAACCTATATAGCTACATATTTTTTGCTTATACGTATCTTTATCTAGGTTCTATTTTTTATTTAACTTGTTTATCTTTTTGCAAAAATTCTTTTTTATATGTTTTCTTAATAGCGTATGAGTATGGAATATTCTATATCCTACAAAATCTATACCTCTTGAATCTACCTTAAATATCTACCAATTATCTTTAAAGTTTAACTTTAATTTATTATTAAGGTAATCCTGTATATTATAGAATAAATCTCGTAACTCCTACTTATCTCTACCTAATATTACAATATCATCTTCATATCTAAAGTAGTATCTAACTTTCTTTTGTTCTTTAATCCAGTGATCTAAATAAGTAAGATATAAATTAGCAAAGAACTAGGATAAGTAATTACCAATAGGTACTCCCTAAGCTGATTCTATTATTTCATCTAGCAGACTTAATAATCTTTTGTCTTTTATTTTCTTCCTTATTATTGTTTTTAATATATCGTGATCTATAGAAGGATAGAACTTTCTGATATCTAACTTTAAACAGTATTGCGTATTTATTTCATCCTTTAAAGCAAATTTAACATCTTTTAAAGCTTTGTGTATACCACGCTTTCTAATACAACTATAAGTTCCTTTTACAAATGCAGATACCCATATAGGCTCCATTATATTCATAATTGCGTGATGTACAATTCTGTCAGGATAGTATGGTAGCTTAAATATTTCTCTTTCTTTTGGTTCATATATCTTGAAAACATAATATTCGGAAGTTTCATATTCTCCATTTATTAGTTTTCTTTGTAGATCTAAAAGTAAATTGTCTTTGTTCTTATCAAATAACATTACTTCAGGTCTATGTGATTTCTATCTTCTAGCTCTTTTATCAGCCTCATATAAGTTATCTAAACTTACTATTTTATCAAATAAATTATTGTATCTTTTCATCTGAAATCCTATTTCGAGTTTTCACAAAGTTACTAACACGAAGATTTTAATTAGTCATTTTTTACCTAGTGGTAAAGTCTCCTCTAACAGTTTTTTCATCTTATTATTCAGATATGTTTTGTTAAGGTTTCAGTGTACTGACATTGGCATTAGCATTGCTAAGAGTATTGTTAGAATTCAAATTGAGTAAACTGGAATTCGTACTAAGACCAGTGTAACTGCTTAATGACAGAGGACAACTTTATCTATATTTAAATTACGGTATATAGATTAACCGAGTACCGACATGGGTACCAACACGGCCAAGAGCATCGCCAGAATCCAAACGGAGCAAACCGGAATTCGCACCACTACCAGTGAAACCGCCTACAAATAAGGTTCTATCTGAGGTACTATTATTGGTATAGTTATAATCACACCAGTATGTAGTAGTACTTCCTCCATATGCCTCATCAATTGGTGGAAACAAATCAAATGATTCATTATAGATAAGTCTCTTCTTATAACCTTCATTAGTTACAGTACTACATTGTAAGTTATAATCTGAAACATTAGTAGAACCAAATTTGCTTACATCGGTAGTAACATAAACGTCATTTTTCGTAGAAGTTGCATTGTAATGTATAAGTATATCTATACAGTTTTTCCATACGTGACCGAATGGATTCTCTATCCCTCTGTAAGTAGGAACATTGTAAGTCTTCTGAGTAACAACTCCTTCTGCATTACTGCTATCAACAGTAACTGAAGTAATTCCTGTAGAATTACCGTGTTCATCAGTACTACCACATGGTATGAAACTATGTTTAGCTACTCCATTCACTTGTATACTACCAGTAGTAACGCCATCTCCTAGACCTCCCTGATGATAACCTTCTGCAGTTAATTCAGCATTAAATGCTTTTTGAGAATTAGTACAAGCATATTCTACTAAATATAGTATAGTAAGTACCTTGTGTGCATTATAAGTATATATATTCCAATTAGTACTACCAGCCTTATTAGCCCTAGCTCTTTGTTGCATTACAGTTCTTGTAACATTAACTGAAGGAGTAATAGTACCATCATTGATAGATTTATATACATTTTCAACGTTAGACGCTTCATACGCTGAAATATAGAACTTCTCTACATGTTCTACTCCAGGTATCATAGGATCTGCAGGATACAAATTTAAATATACTGTATTATCATCCTTCATACACTTGTACCAAAACTCAGGTATTTCTACCATAGTATTTAAAGTCATATCTCTATTAGACCCGTCTTCATATTTAGTTCTATCGTCTGCTTTAAGATATTTAACCACACCATCAGCAGTAAGTGTACATGATTTCATTTTAGATTGAATCGGTAATTCTTTATGCCAAGGCATATAACCAATTCTAGTCAAAGTAGTACTTTGAGGTTCTATAGGGAAACTAACCCCATAATAATTAGTAAATACGTTAGCGTTTCCTAAACGGACAGCTACAATATTTTTATCTCCGAGTTCCATAATTATTCGTAAATTAAGTATAGTGTTTTAGAATTTTTATTAGGTAATGCGTTATATTCTGCTTGAGTCATAGTAACTATGTTGTTAACAACCTCTGATGATATACAATTAGTTAAATCTACAGTTTCTGATAATTTATTCCATTCTACTGGATCAGCATTAATGCATACATAATTAGCCCCTGTATCATCTATGTTGTACACATCTCCGACTACAGATACCTCAGGTAAAGAATCAAAGTCTGCTACAGTACCTTTTACTCTATATACAGATGCTACCTTAGCGTCTACCTATTCCTTATTATAGGTATCAGATTTATCTGCTTTGTTATCAATCTTCTCTTCTAGTTGTTCTATTACTTCTGTATCTCCGCTAATAGGAGCCCAACCAGAATTCTTATAAACTTTAATTACAGCACCTGTTGGATCTTCTTTTAGATCAATCCAGTAATTTACTTCCTTAGGATCTGGAGCTGTAACACTAGCTTTAAAATTTATGTTTTCTTTCATTGTTATATATTATTTGTAATTCTTTTAATAAAGTCCTCATAACTCTCTCTAATGTATGTACCATAACCAAGAGCTTCAGTTTCTTTATATACTTTAGCAATTAGCTCTTGATCGGCATCTTTCATATATTTGTAGAATCTATTCATCAATTTTATAAATTCTTGCTCAGATTGTTTTAAGTATTTGTTTCCTTCCTTGTCCCAGCAACTTCTTTGGTACATAAAATATACGTATATAGAATTTTGTAATATTCTATATGGCATATTCTACGGTTTGTATTTTTCGATAGCTGCAAATAACTAATATGCTGATTTATGGAATGTATGGAATTCTCTATATAGAAATGATTCTTCATTATCTCTAGTCATCGAGTTCTCATTAGCACACCATACATATGTAGTATAATTTATAAACTTTTTATTATCAGCAAGATCATAAGCTAAACCTACAAAATACGTATCTTCGTGGCATCTAAATTCATCTAAAAACCTGATACCATACTTGAGTAAGAAACTTCTTTTAAATACTTTAGCATGCACACAAGTAGAATCATACTATTCCATTTTGTACTGCAAACCACCGTCATATGTTATTTCTCTCAACCAAGATGCTGCTATATAATCATATCCTTTTTCTATTTCCTATAAGTAAGTCCAAATGGATGCTACATTATGAAATCTATCGTCTGAGTCACAATACATTACATATTCCCCTTTACTGTTATCGAACCCAATGTTACGAGCAGCAGCCAATCCTTTATTTGTCTATTGAGGTAAATAAATAATATGTATGTTTGAAAAACTGTCAATGAATTCCTATGTTAGCGGAATAGCGTCTTCTCCATCATTTACCACTATAACCTCAATATCATCAAAATTTATTGCTAACTGAATGTCTATAGAAGACAGCAAAGGTCTTAGTACGTTCAATTCTTCCTTATAATGAGGAATTATAATACTTAATTTTTTCATCATGCTTTACTAGTGTTAATGAATCCTACCTAAGAAATTATATTTATACCTCCATAAGAGTCTATTTGGCCACATGCTATTACGCCAGAGAACCCAAAGAACATAACGTGCGATCCTGATCTAAAAAATAAACCAGGCCTATTTGAAACTCCTTCATTTGGATACTAACACTAAACTTGAGACCAACCCTCCGGTAATGCCTTAGCCATAGAACCAGCTGTAGCTCCATTTACTGATACCACAAGTTTCTAATCTGGATTCACATCAATGAGCGAGCTAGGAACAACACCGCTATATTGCATATTTCCAATAGATGTAGTAGCGGCAATATTTACAATTGAATTACCAAGATTATTAACTACTTCAGTTATTACTGAATTCTAAACTGGATTTGTAGAAGAACCACTTAAAGCATCGTCTACAACAGAATATCCTTGAGGCCCTTGTGGTCCAACATCACCTTTATCACCTTTGTCCCCCTTTGGCCCAGTAGGACCTGTATCTCCAGTATAACCTCTGGGACCCTAAGGACCAGTATCACCTTTATCTCCTTTCGGACCCTATTCTCCTTGCGCTCCTGTATGACCTTGAGGTATACCAAATCTGAATGTTCTGGCACTAGCCGTACCACCCATTGTTACTGTTGCTTCTGAAGTATATGGTAGAGTAACAGCAGATACTTCTGTAATAGTTGCAGCAGTACCGGCATCACCTTTAGGTCCTTGAGCTCCTGTATCTCCCTTGGGTCCAGTTGCACCTCTAGAAGGTTTACCAGTATTAGTATCTCCTAAATACCAGTTACCATTGGAACCAATAGTTGGTGTTATACCGTTCTCTCCCGGATCCCCTTTATCTCCCTTAGGTCCTGATGCAGATGCTGGTATATTAATTGTTTTAGCTGCAGATCCATCCCAAGTTCCTGTTACAGCTCCGGTGAATGTCAATGCATATGGAGTTGGTAGTTTATCAGTTGACGTAACTAATTTCTTCCACGAATTCCAACCGCTATCGGATAACGAACTTCTAAAGTATAAATTGTCTACATTGCCGTGTGATAAAGCTATCTGCAAAGAATTATTATTACTGCTACCTGGCAATGATATAGTATTATCAGTTATCTAAAGTATATTACCTTTCGCTCCCGTTATTGGTAACTGTCCAGTGTTGTCTCTATTATAATACCCAAAAAATGAACCGGTTACTTGATCTATGTTATTAGGAGCTAAAAACCTAGTGAAATCAAATACTGATCTAGTAACTCCAGAACCTGTTAATAACTAATTACCATCTGAACCAGATACTACATAACCGGTTGCCCATAATCTAGATGAAGAGTCTCTCTATGCTACAGAATTAGCAACAGAAGATGAAGAGAATGTAGGTTTATTAGTTATAGTATCCCAAGTTAAATCATCATAATAGGCTAAAGCTTTCCATTCTGCATCTGCTAATGTTCTAGTGACCCCATTGAAGTCACTTCTAATATACATTCTTACTTTCTATAAAGTACTCTATCTTAAATCTGGAATATAAAACTGAGTAACACTAGTACCACTAGTAAAACTCAAGAACTACCCATAGTCGTATGATCCAGTTCCTAAATCATCTGCGTTAGTATATCCTATAGCTTCTATGTAACACTTATCTGCATAATCTTTACTTACATTACCAACACTTTTAGCGTATCTGTTAGAGTCTTTACCATCAAGTAATTGAGCATTAAGATTAGCAACCAAATTAGTATTAGTCATAGTACCACCAGATAAACTAAGTTTACCAGATAATCCACTATTCAATTCTGTCTTAGTAGCTAACGCACTAGTATCAGGTATAGTAGGTTTATTAGTTAAATCATTATAATTACCAGAGAATTCAATAATCTCAGACCATGCTGCATTTCTTCTACCATATTTTTTATTATCCTTTGGTGCTTCGCCTACTTCTCCAGCTCCTGCAGTAATTTCAATGTTACCAGATCCAACTAAAGATTCCCCATTAACCGTCTTTATGTTAGTACCACTTACGAGGGTGTTTTGTTTCTAAGAATCTAGTGCGTATATTTGATCTACTAGGTTATTCTCTACCTCTGTAGCTCTAGCAGTTTCTGCTTCTATTGATCCTATCAACTGCTAATTAGATTCTTCAAACTCTGATCTAACGGAATTAATCGCTGCAGCTACACCTATTAATTTTACTCCATTAGGGCCTACAGTTAAATATGAATCTGATGTAGAGTCTATAACTACATTAAATTTGTTAGATGCAGCAAGTTGTAATCCATTTCCAGCAGTATATACATCTACTAAATCTCCTATGTTTACTCTTACTACAGAATCTCCATTTTCTGCTACAAAAGTGAATACTAAACTAGTAGTATCTGCATCATATACAACTTCTTTAAGGAATCTATCTTTAGGTATACTAATTTCTCCAGCATTAACAGAATCTACCATTAATGTGTAATGCAAACTATTCTACTAATCCTAGATCAGTTCTACTGATGCTACTTTACTATTTTGTAAATTAGTTATTAAAGTGTCTTGTGCGTCATTACGATTCTTCTCAGCAGTAATTTTATTAGTATTAGCATTTTCTGCATTAGTAGCTCTAGTAATTTCATCAGTAATCCTTTGTCCTAAAGCATTATCTGCGGCTTTGTATGCAGCCTCAACTTCATCTATTCTATCAGAAAGACCACTATCACTACCAATTGATTCTTTCAATTCTGTAATAGATTCTTTAACATAACTATCTAAGGAATATACAGAACCGATTATTTGATTCTCTGCAGTTTGTGCTCTGCTTGTTTCTGTATTAATAGCATCAGTATTCTTTGACTCAGCGGCTTTAGCTCTATCTGATTCATCTTTAATAGCTTTAGCATTAGTCTCTTCAGCCTATTTGGCTCTAGCTATTTCATTATTTATTTTTTCAAGATTATCTGCTTCTGCCTGTTGAGCTCTTGCTGTTTCTGCAGACACACTATTCTATATGTCTCTTTCTGCTTGAGTAGCTCTAGCAATCTCTTCATCGAGTTCTGTTTTTAAGCTATTCGTACTCTGGTTAATATCAGATTGATACTTCTATAAATCTTTATCCCAAGTTTGATCGGTATTGACTATCTTAGGATCTGTAGTATCATTAACTAGAGTACCATATATTTTAATGTTTGCCATAATATATTTTATTCTTATCCAATTGTAAAATCAAACGTTCCAGCATTAAGCTGCCCACTTGTACGATAACATTTGTATGTACCTTTGCTATCTACAGTTACTGAAATAGGATTTTCCATGGGAACTCCAAATCCAGAAGATGTTACTTTAGATATATTAAAATTAGATGGTACACATAACCACACATAATCACCTTGATTTACATTCATAGAATATGTTCCATTTGGCGAACTCTTAATAGGCTACTTAGTAAAGCCCGTTATATCTGTAGAAGTTAAACTGGTTTTTGGAGAATGACCAAAAAACATAGGGTAGTATGCACGAACCGTTGCAGTAGCTGATTTTTGTACTTCATTACTTATTATATCTACTCTATAGACAACACTATCATTAGTAGTATCAAGATTATCTGTAATGCCATTAAGATTATCTATTGGAGTATTATGTATAACTACAGAGTCTCTTTTAAGAGTTACACTCTATGGAATAAAGGGTTCATTGTTAAATAAGAATCTACCAGCCATTTTAATAGAAGTAGAAACTCCTTTTTCGATTATAGTGGGAGAAACTGAAAATCCTGAAATTACTGTAAATTGATTATACAGTACTTCCCATACTTCTTCGTGTCTACCATCTGCGATCTATTCATCTAGAACCTTAATATTATTTATTAAATCTTTAGAATTACTAAGATAATTAGTATCTGATAGATCCGGTAGATTTCCATCACCAGTAATACCTATAATTCTATTGGTATTTGATAATTGTGCTCTAGTTGCGTAAATATTCTAAGCCTCTTCTTTAGTAAGATACGGAGACAAATCTATAGGGGCTTGATATTCTCCCATCAATTCCCAATGATCATTCACATATATGTACTCTTTCCATATATTACCTTCCTCTCCGTCTTCATCTAATACCAAATATATTTTAGTAGGATCAATATCTTTAGTAGGTAATTCAAGTACTACCTTATATAAAGTTAAGTCTACTATACAAGATATTACATTATCAGATATATTGATACCAGCACCAGCTACTAGCTTATCTTGTTTACCTTGTTTTAATGACTCTATATCTTGATCTACAATAGCTATTTGACCCTCAATAATCTTAACCTTCTCATCTACACGTTCTTCGTATGATTCTAGTTGCTATTGTACATATTTTTTAATTCTCTCTTCAAATTCTGGCAGTGTACCTTCTAATACTCGAAGAGTTTCCCAATACCCTTCCGCATTCCAAGTTTTAATACTACCTCCTAGAGGATCAGTAGCCAGATCTACCCAATACATTACTTCATCTGGATTAGGCTAAATATCTGTTGCTCTAAAGTTTACAAATCTTACCATTTTCTGTGTTTATTAACTATTTTTTAACTGTGTATATTGCTGGCATTTCATCAAAGTTTCACTCTCATTTACGCTCTTGCGAGGAACAAGGTTACGCTTGTCTATCTCATCCTTAGGGACCTCTTGCAAGTCAATTATTGGGAATACAATGTATTTCATAATTGCTTTTTATAAATATGAATAATAATAGGATTGTATAGTAATATCTTCATTATTTACCAAGTTTTAACATCTATTTTCTAAGTTTGCCTTCTCTATAAGATACATGTATCCATGAGTAATTGTTTTCATTAATAAGCTAATCAAATTCAAAATTATCTCTAATCAATTCGAATAACTTTTTGTTTTCTTTTTTACTACCAGCTGTTATATCAGCAGCTTCTCCTAATACGTGTTGACTAGATGTAGCTCCATTAACGCTACGATTAACTTCAGGACTACGATAGCCAGATGTAACAATAATAGGTTTACCATACAACTTACGTAAAGGATCTAATACATTATCTACTAACGTATTTAAATTCTTTATTGCCTATTCTCCGGGTGTATTATCTAATTTCTTTGTAATAGCTGTATTAGACTTTATTAGCTCCTATAAAGTAAAGTATATCATAACAATTTCATTACTAAATATATTAAACCTATCTGTATAGCTTGGCCTATAGTACCGCCAATCATAGTAGCTATCCAGTCTAACCAATCCCATTTACCGCCGTGTTGTTTATCTTTAAACTCCATACCTGTAGCCAAACCAGCTACAAATAATATAGTGAACAGAGCACCTGGTAGTATTGCGTACTTCAGGTGCTTCGTTCTATTACTTTCTTTTAACCATTTAATTTGCATATCTTGTAGTTCTAGGTTGAGCATCATATACTATACTACTAAGTAAATTTGCAGCAAGATTCATCCCAAATTGTTTATCATCGTTATCAATTTCGTTTACTCTTACTATTACATATTGTAACATAGTATATATTGCTTCTAACAATTCCCTATCACTGTATTCACTCAGCTTGTTGGTCATTGTTTTCAGAATTTATAATTTCATCTAACATAGGTATTACAGATTCTTGAACTATAGCTAAGAAGCCGTTAGATACTACACCTTTTATAGAAGTTGCGGCATCTTTGTCAAGTTCTACTTCACCATTATCATAAATGTCCTTAGCTAGTTCTAATCCTTCTTTACTTATAGCAGATCTATAAAGAATTTTACCTAACTCTTTTGACATATCTATATTCTCTTCATTACCCTCAATATCTCTAATAACTATATTTTTAAAATCTATTTTCATAATTTACATATTTAGTTAATAATAATACTGAACGTTAATTTGAGCAACAGGTCCTGCAATAATTACAGTCTTTACAATTTATTATGTTACACACTTTAACTAACTTTAAAGGTATATCTTTATCTATCTGTCTATTAATTCCACAGATCATAGATTCTAGCATCTATCTATCTTGAACAAATTCTACTTTAGTAAGTAGAAACTATAACTCATTAGAGCATATAGCAGATACTACGTCTCTGTTATTATACTTTACAGAGTATAATAGTTTATTATTTACGTAATTATTTAGATCATTCATAATTATATTTGTTTCTAGAAATCAGACCCATTTTCAACCATCCAAGCGGGGCAATTAAATGGAACAACGGTACTACCAGACATTACATATCCAGAAGCCATGTTGGTGTATTTAAGCTATACAAACTTATTAGGAGTTAATGTTATTATACTTAAACTTAATGAACCGTTATATAGGAATTTACCTACTCCTCCAGGTAGATTACTTTGAGAATTTTCAGTTACTACCCTCAGCGCATAGTTACCGGTACCAGTGGTAGAAGTATAAAATATGTATAACGACATACCTTCATAAGCATCATTGAAAGGTAATGATATAGTATAATCAGTAGATCCAACATCATCTATTACCATTAGCTGTTTATTAGATGTAATATTAGGTCTATATACTGATGTGCTACCAGTTAACTATGAGTAGTATAACTTATCATATTCCTCAGCACTTCTCATTCTTATTACTCCTTTATTCATATCTACCTATCCAGTGACAGCATTTACCATGAAATTAGGAATAAATACATTACTTATATAAAATTCAAACGATACACTTAAAGATCCAGTACCAAATTGCGCTATCTCTATAGATGTAGTGTAGTCTCCTCCACTACCAGCTTCACTGGCCGGTAAAGTATATTCTACTGTAGAACTAGTTATAGGCATTTGTATGTACTCTAGATTACCATTCTTAATATATTTATATTGTAATTGTACAGTTGCCGAAGGATAAGTTTTTACTCCTTTAACTTTTATTTTAAATTCAGGTGTCTATTTAGTAGTACTAACTATATCTGTATTAACTCCCCACATCATAGATACAACAGCATTACGTACAGTTACTTTATATGTCTCTATTGATACTTCATCTACCCAGTTGGAATCTGAGGGCATGGTGAAATGGTTAGTGAAATCAACTGTGTTATTGGTAAAATTCTAATAATTACTAGTAGCATTTCCTCCACCATCAACTCCTTCTTGGCTAAACATGTAATCTCCATTGAATATAAATTTACCCATGCTGCCACCATCCGCAATTAATATTTTAGTGAACAAGGCTTCGTATTTATCCATTAAGATCCATGTAGCATTACTGCCATTGGTGTTCCAATCTTGTTCTGGAGTCTTTCCAGTGCTAGTACCTAACCAATTACCGTTTTTGTTCATCACATAGTACTCATCATTAAAGAACACATATGGTGCCTTTTCATCAGTACAAGTGTATGTCTTACTATCACTATAAGTACCTACTGGATATATTATTCTACCCTTGTTACCATCAGCTCCTACCCACTTAGTCCATTCGTAGACTTCATAATCTGTACTTTCTACAGGGCTAGTCTTATTATATGCTATACCAATATATTTAGTATATCTATTAGGTGCATCATATATGTCAGCATCAGAAGTAGGTTCGTTATCTGAATATTTTATCCAGGTATACAACGTTGCTCCTGGTTCTCCGTCCTACCCTGTTTCACCACTTATTCTTACAGGAGTACTCCAACCAGATTCCAATGCATCATTAGGAGTTATAACAGCCATTATCATCCATAGCGTTTCTATACTCTCATCCACAGAAGGTACTGTAGTATTCCATCCTGCCGGATTACGGACCTACTGAGGAGTACCAGGAGAATAACCTGTAGTCACAGCTTTGAATCTAAATTCAGTATACTTACCGTCTTGAGCTACTCCATCTTTACCATTTAATGGAACTACCTCTCCCCAAACATGTACACTATTAGTTTCTCCGTATACTAAACCTATACATTGCCACCATTGCCCCGTAGAAGAATCTGGAAAGTCAACCCAACCGTCTAATCCTCCAGGTTGAGGAACTCTAAAAGTAGGTTTATCTGGCTTAGTGTTTGACTACTTATATACGTAAGTCTTCCAATTTGGAACAGTTCCAGGTTGTCCGTCTTCACCATCCTTACCATCTCTAATTACGTATATAGTTTCTGTATCTACTGTCACTCTATTGCCTGATCTCTCATCGTATAAAGTAAATGTCACCTGAGCTGTAATAGAACTACTAGCTACTACACTACCTATTGAGTAGTTGGCCTCACCTCCATTATCTACTTTGTATGTGAACTTATATCCAGTTGGAGTAGTACTTAAAGTTTTAACAGTATCACCTTCTTTTAATTGAAGATCACACCAAACTGAGTTTACTTCATTGCTGTCATCTTTAAATCTATGAATAGCGTTTACTGAAGGTAATAAAGAATACACTTTTGCATTCTCTCCATCTGCACCCGGTCTTATCTTATTTATAGTGAATATTACATCTCTAATATATTGAGTACCGTCATTAGAAGCTTTGACATTTACAGGAATTCTTATAACATCCCCAGTAGTAGAAGATATGCTTGTTACTGTAATTACTCCTGTTGATGTATTTGTACTAGCAGTTATTCCTTCTACAGATCCTACAGTCAAACTATCTAGTACTAACTTAGTAGTACCATAGTACATGCTTACTGTAGTAGTTAACGGCAATCCAGAAATTACATTACCTTTAGAATCACAAGCAACAGACTACATATCATTATCAAAGTCTGTTACTAATCCTCCTACACCATCAACTCCATCCTTACCATCACTTATTTTGAATACAGTCTCTTTATCTACTAGAGTTTCTCCACTAGTAAGTAGGAATGTTACTTTTTTATCTATAGAAGTAACAGATAAATTCTAATCTATAGTATAGTTTTCTGCTAGGTCTTCGTCTATTACGTATTTAAATTGGAATCCGGTAGGAACAGAAGTGAGCATAGTAGTAACTTTTCCTTGGGTCTTCTTAATCCCACAGCTAATAAACTTAACATCAGCTACTCCTTTTTTGTCCACATGCATAGCATCTACAGAAGGCACTAAAGAATATAATATTGCATCTTGACCATCTGCTCCTGGTTTAATTTTATTAATAGTAAGATAAGTAGTTCTTTCTATTAACTCATTGTTCCATATGCATGAAGCATCAATAGGTATACGAATATTAGTAGGAGCTGAAGGAGTTATAGTGCTTACTGTTATTATACCAGTCTTTCTATCTGCTGTAGCTGTAATTCCATTTACTTGACGTACATTTAAAGAACTAAGATTCAGTTCGGTAGTACCATAATACATAGTCAATTTGGTAGTAACCGGCAATCCAGATATTACAGCCCCTAAATTATCTGTAGCTACCGATTGAACTTCATTGTCCAAGTCTAATACGAAACTACCTAGTCCGTCTAAACCATCTTTACCATATTTAGCCCATAGTGAAGGTCCTGTGTAAGCTCTCCATCGTCCCCCTCTAAATTTTCTTTGACATACCCATTCATACTATAGTTCTTTAGTAACTCCTTGCGGGTTATCAGTCCAACCATCTCCTGGTATATATTCAATGCCTTCGAAGTCTCCAGTTTCTTGATATGCGTCTGAATTAGTATTATTTGGAGTAGGATTATCAGGATCATTATTCGTAGCAGTTCTATAGAATATATATTGAACTCCATCTCCGTCCTATCCGTTCTCTCCCCACTTAGACCATAATGCTGGTGTACTAAATCCTCCCCATTTATTGTCTTTTTTACTTCTGGTACTAACCCATTCTGCTTTTAATATAGGTGTTACTCCCTTAGGATTATCTGTCCAATTAAGAGGAATAAAATCATCTACATCTTCTCCTACAGGAGTTTCGGGAGCATCACCTACTCCTGAATCAGTTGTACGAGTATAAATAAATTCTACTGAATTACCATCAGTTCCAGCTGCACCGTCTTGCCCAGATATCTTTATAGGTTCTGACCATTCTCCTTGTATGTTAGGATTAGATGTAAACACTTTATTGGACATCCACACAGGTGGAATTAATTCTTCGTCATTACTAGACCAACCTTCTGGATATACTATAATATTAGTGTCAGCATCCCATTCTCCTCCTACTGGTTTTTCTGGTTTTTCTACACTAGATTTATATGCGAACACCGTGTTATAAGTATCTCCAGGTTCTCCCTATCCAGGTTCACCTTGTGGCCCTTGTTCACCAGTTATTCTTATTGGACCCTACCATTCCTTGACTAACTCATTGTTCTCATCTATAAGAGCATTGATCATCCACATAAACTCACCTGGAGCTAATGTAGGTGGAGTATCTTCCCAACCAACGGGGTTTCTACTAGTTTTATTTAATGCCGGTATTATATTTATGGATACACTCTTAGAATATTTGAAATCCATATAGGTATTAGTTTTACCGTCTTCAGCTGTACACTATACAGGGTCAGACCAAGTGGCTACAGTATTTGTACTACCATCTACTAAACCCATAGACATCCACCATTTACCTTCAGCGCTAGGACCATCAAACCAACCGTCAATACCAGATACTCCAGGAGTAGGGGTAACAAAAGTAGGTTTAGATGGCTGCAATTCTGCTTGCTTAAACACCCATGTATTCCAATTTGGTTTCACAGATTGCCCTGGTTTTCCATCTAATCCATCTTTACCCGGAGGCCCTTGTTCTCCTTGAGGACCTTGGAAGCCTCTTTCCCCTCTTAAACCTTGTGCACCCTATGGACCTACAAATTTAGCCCACACGTAATCTAATGGATTATTACTTGGTTCTTCGGTTTCTTTATTGGAAGCAATACCAATATACTGTGAGTCTTCTTCCGGTTGATCTGTCATCTAGTCTCCATATTGAGAAGGAGAATATTTAATCCAAGTGAATTTGGTATACTCATTAGTAATATTAGGTGTAGAAAGATCTATCTTGTTATTGTTTACTACTGCTATTAAGCTATCCTTAACTGAATCGTAGTATATCTATCCGTCTTTATAGGTACCTGTAATATTTCCTTCTATATGTTCTGCTACGTCAATACCCTATGGTAATATCATAGTATCATTTAATACTATGTCACCGTTTACAAACTTACCTCCTTCGAATAACAATATACTATTGTTTGGTATAGTGATAGTTTTACCTTGTAAATCAAATTCGTATTGAATTACATATATAGTATCACTGCTATCAAAATCAGTTTGTAGCAGTATATTTTTGTTATTAACTATTCTTTTTCGTAGAATTTTTCTACCTAATCCACTATATTTGCTAGGATTATACTCTTTATCAGCAAATTTAAGACTAAGATCGTCATCTACTTTTATATCCTCACCATCAGCATATACTACACTTATAGGCTGCCAATATGATTCGTTAGTCAAACTTATATTACTTGGTACTTCTTTTATAGATATGAAAGACCTATATTGTTCGTCATAGACTAAACATAATCTATCATATTCTTTAGAAGAATCATGCTTACCGTCACAAGTAAGAGTAACTTTACCTAATAATTTTGTGTATTCCATTCTAAAAAATTAATTTTGTATCTGGTTTAATAAAGTCTTTAACATCTGGTTCATCAAAAGTAATCTAGTTATCTTTTGGATCAACTTCTACATTAGGATAACTAGCATAATCTGATATTACTACGATGTTACCCTAGAAGTCTAGAGCAACATATAAGAACTATTTTAATTCATTACATGTGCACATAATATTTTTATAATTTACATACTCCGTTAATACATTTATTACAAGGAGTGCTAGCTACATTACTGTCTATATTAACGTCTAATAACTTACTTAATTCTAAGTAAAACTGCAAAGCCTCTTTATTATGAGAAGTAGCAATAGCCTATTCTAGAAGCTGTCTTTTAAAGACTATTAACATTATAGTTTGCATTTGTCTATCATCTAAACAGGTGCTACAATAATTGTGTAATACTCTTATTTCAGCATTATAAAGTATGTTAGGATTATAGTACACTCCATCTGCATAATCATTTGCATATCTCTCTGTAGTACAAAACATTTTAATGTACTTAATATTAGTATCAAACTTAGATATAATATCTGATGCAGCAGATATCTCATATGCATACTGTGTAGTTACTTCCTTCTCTTCTCCATCTCTTACGATTTCTTTCAGAGTGAACTCACAATTAGTGTAATTCAATACATAATCATGATTATCTGGACTATCACAGTAAATATTAGCGACATTTAAACATTCGTCAATATATAGAACTATGTCATTAGTATTTACTATAGATATAGTACTATATACTTCAAAAGTCATAGTATCGTTTTTAAAGTTTACATTAACTATTTTATTCATAATCATAAAATAAAAAAGTGGAGTGGGAAGGAATAATCCAACCCGCCCCACTTTCGTTTAGTAAAATGTTAATTATTAGGCAGCGATGAAGTTTTCGATACCTTTTGCTACAATAGAAGAAGCAAAATCAGTTGAATGCTTAACATACAGTTCAGTAGTAAGCGGAGTGGTTTTGATGTATTGATTATCGTTACTCAAATACTTATTATCGTTTTCTACAGTAATGTAATCGTAAGTAGCATCTTGCTCTACCATTCTATCTTGTACTACTTCAGGATAAGCTCCAGTAAACACATGACCTTGGTAACCCATATAGCGTACCTCAGCATCACGTACTTGTTTCCAGTAACCTTTACCAGGATTACCAGGAGTTTTAACAATCTTAGCACCAGGAATAGCATCAGGCTGATTACTCAAAATAGCACCAGGAATAGTAACATACAGACTAGCTTCCATATCTACTACAGAGTATTCATTCAATGAATATACACCGTTATTGTCATCTTTTTCCATTGCAGTTAAAGTAATAACTGCAGCAGATACAGACGCATTAACTCTACGGTTAGCATGTTTATTAATCTTTTTAACGATAGCGTCAGCTAAGTCCGCAGCAGTAGTGTTAGCAGCAAATACTTCGTATGTGTGCGTAAACTGACCCGGAGCTTCATACATGTCTTTATATACTATTCTCAGTACATATCTGTGACCTGCAATGATAGTAGCATCGGTAAGAGTAATAACTATTTTGTCCTAAACCGGAGCTACATATTCTCCAATAACTTCACTTGGATTAGAATTCTTCTGAATTTCATTACCAAATTTAATATTGGCTTTATCAGCTACACTACCATCAGGCATAGTAACTTTTACTTTATTCTGAGCTACACCTATATACAAAGAAGTAGCCTTAGCTGCGTCAGCAGCTGTTTTGATAATAGCTCTATTCTGGTCAAACAGAGCAACATCACCTGCAGAAAGTGCATCAGCAGTAGTATAAGCTGACGGAAGATTTTTACCGATCAAAACGGTATTTACGTGTTGAATCATTTTAAAATTTATTTTTAGTTTAACATAAATGCGCGCTCATGTAAACTTAGTTCATGTTCTACTTTCCTTATTTCAGATTTCCACGTTCATGAACGCATTATTGTTCATCAGATTTCTCTGATCTTTGTGTTGAAGCAGCCTGTGCTATATACATATTTACAGCTGCATCTACAATTTCCTAATGAGTATGTTCAGGTAATTCTGTGTACTCTTTGGTTAAATTCTAACCTATATTTTTTGCAGACCTTAGAAAAGTGAGGGTATATTTGTGAATAGCATAATTACCGTCAGTATACAATACAATATTGTTTTCTGTCTGCAGTCTAACTGGTCTGGCCTAATTATGATGTAAGTGATATTCCGAAAGGCTGTTTTCCAGTATTCGATCTATCGTTTCAATAGTAGCTTCAATAACATCTCTAGTTTTAGTTATTAAGTTAGGACATTTATTGTCAAGTATTTTAATCTAAACTTCTTCACCTAAACTGAATAAATAATTGTTGGGATATTGCACTATCCACTTGTTATCCTGTACTTTAAAGTCTAAAGAATTATACGTATTTGTCTATACTAATGTACGTAACTTATCAGATAATTCTTGATTCTATTGGAATACTCTATATACCTGTTTTACATACTCATCTTTAGCTTTATTGATATAGAAGAATATAGTATCTGAAGGTAACTTTACCTTTAGATTATAACCAGGAACTATAGTACTCAACTATCTTTCAAATGCTATTTGAAATTCTCTTTCTGTCATAATTATTCAGATAATTGGTTTAACTGTAATTTACTAGAGGTTCTTTGAGATTCAATATTTTCTAATGCTAACACTACAGCTCTATTTATTACTTCTGACATTACATCATCCGGTAAATCTAATTCACCGTCTAGATTAGTATAGTCAAATTGAGTAGGTTTCTTTATATAAGTAATATTTATTGCATACTTGTTGTTAGATGGAGCATATTCGGTTTGTTGCATCAATATTGGATCAACGTACAGTAACATTTTATTATCCTCTAATACTACCACAGGTACCTCTACCCAAGGTATATTATTATATGTCTGTTTGAATAACATTGCAGTATTATGATCAACTATCATACAATTAGCAAAGTTATTGCCATACTTTAGTGTTACTGCCCATATTGTTACTCTATTACCATCATCATGCACATTATCTAATACAAATTCATTATATGCATTCTTCTGCATTATTATATTTTCATCTGTACGTATGAGCTTATCTAATTCAGATATTCTCTATAATGATCCTTCAAAACCTAACTTTAGTATATTGTTACCACTTATTTTGTTGCTTATTACATCATCCTAAGCCTAGTTAAGAAATAAATCTATCTCCTAAGGTAGGAATGCAGGAGCTCCCCCAAAGGCAACTCCCTAAGCATTCTTATCTAGGATAACTTTAAACTAAATATGTGCAGTACGGTTATTCATTATTTAGACTTAATTTCATTTAAGATTGCCATCTTAATATCATTATTCTTCTTATCTTTCAAATAAGCTATTACATCTTCTAAACCATTACCAATCAGATCTGTACCAAAGTAATATTGAGCCCTATTCTTTCTAATGATATTCTTTGCAATAGCTTCTTCAATTACAAAGTTTATTTCTTTGTTTGGGTTTTCTACCCATTTAAGTATATAAGATCTAGGATCTTTTTCAATCTGTTCTGTCAATTTAGCTTCAATAAGCTCATTAGACATGTTTTCAGATCTAATTCCATAAAGTCTTAAACACTTGCGCATGTCTTCAATAGACATCTTATCCATTTCTCTATACGCTTCACGTTTGATCTTATTGATCTTATTAGCTTCTTCAGCTTCACTGTTCTTGTTAATAATAACATAATCAGTAGCAGGTGTTATTTTATTCAACCCATTTGCCACTCTCTTATGTCCTTTAAGGAACAGATATTTTAGTTCATCTTCAGGTTTATCGGTATCAAGTAATACATCCTTTTTACCAATCTTAATGGCAAAAGTATCCCAATAGTTACTATTAGGTGCTAAATGACCTTCTGCGAAACCTAATTCTTTTTCTAATCTAGCTGCATCTTCTGCAGTTAAACCAGTATATAAATTACCAGATCTAGTCCAGTATGAGCTTACATAATCATAACATGTAGGCCATTTAGTAATCCCTGTCCAAGGATTTGATTTAATTATTCTAACGATTATTTCCATAATATTAATATTAGATTATCAAGTTAGTATTTGTCTGTCTTTTCTATTTTCCATAGAAATTTAATTCTATGATCTTTCAAATTCTTAGGAGGATTCTTTAACTGCTTTCTAATGGTGTCTCTATTTAAATTCAGTGCTTTGCACGCTTCTATTATAGAATCATATTCAGCAATAAATTCTCCTTGTTTACTATACTGATATACTTTTTGTTTACATTGCTCTTGTAGTTTAGATAGATGCTCTCTTTGTTTATCTGAACATTTTCCTTTTCTAGATTCAGACATCTTTGCTTTAGTTTCTTCAGATAACTTACGACCTAATGCTTTTTGTCTTATCTTATCTTTGGTTTCCTCAGATAATTTTTTACCAAAAGTTCCATCTCCACCTTCTGTAAGATTATAACCAATAGTTCTATCTGTAGAATTGTACTGTTTTATCCAGTATTTTTCTTTTTCTTTTAATTCATCATATGTATCTGCAAAATCTATTATTTCTAATGTGAAATTTTCTTCACCATATTTTGCCATTGAACGATGAATGGGAGAAGGTTCTCCGATGCGAGATTCATACCAATGATGGCGATATCTCGCACCAGAACCTTGATTGGTTATACCAATATAAACTTTATTAGTTACCTTATTAGTTATTTTATATACTTCGTTACTTTTCATATAATAATATTTTTTATATTAGTAACGATATATTATTAATAAGGTTTCAATATTAGTTTAAGAATTTTATTAGTCTTGTGCGTCCATGATCAATTCTCCACACGCACGTGGATCCCTTAACATTATTCCCATTTCTCCAAGGAAGAATACAGTATAACCATCCTTACCATTAGATCTCAGAGTATTCTTAGAGTTTGCATAACCAGACGGAGCAACTGCACCACCAGTATACCAAGTAACAAACTCGCGATCCTTACGAACTACTTTTACAATGTTAGCTTCACCATCACGTCTACCAAGATCTAAGAATGTCATACGATATGATTCTAGAGGTTTCAACGTAACAGGATGTAATTGACGATTATAAGTAACATCATCATACAACGGGAAGTACTTCAGAGTCAATTCAATACCATTAGTCATTTTGTAAGTCTTAAACTGACCACCAAAAGTAAGATTATCACCAGAACCTGTAACAAATACTGTGTCAATAAGATTCATGTTAACCATCTTTTCTTTCAGAATTCTATCAAATTCTCTCATACCCATCTCACCGGTCAATGCAACAAACTTACGTTCATTAGTACCAAGTACATTATATGACAGATCAAATAAGAAGTCTTCTAACAATGCTGCAGTAAGTCTAGTATAGTAACGTTTGTTAGACGGAGCAATCTGTTCCAACAAACCAGCACCCATAAATACAGGACGCCCGTTAGTACCTTTCAGATTACAAGTACCATCTTTGTTTACATTGTTCTTCATGTAAACCAACATTCTTTCACATCTCTTATACCACTCTCTCATAGCAACCCATTCTTGGTAGTCTGCCCACAGATAAGATTTCTTACCTGTCTTAGGATCCTGCAATGCAATAGCCATTACTGTAGAATAAGCTGAACCAGTAATATCATAATTGATACGAATTGTAGTTAAATAATTACGCATCTTAAATGCAGTATTATAGTTCAGGATATCACCTTCTTCACTATATTCTTCTACAGCAGAAGCTAGACGTGACACTTGGCAACCAGGTTTCAGGTATTCAGCAGGAATATAAGAAGTAGGCTGGCCGTCTGCAATATAACAGGTATAAACCCATAGATTGCCGTCTTGGTAAGGAGCACCTGCAACGCGTACTTGGAAGTCCTTGTTATCAAATTCCAATACAGCAGTAGGTCCGAACCAATTATCTTCCAGCCACAACATGATTGGAGTATTACCCAAACCAGCTGTAGTTGTATCTGTGATAGCCGCGCCATTCCATTTAGCATCTCTAATTGTTACTGCTCTGTCAGCATCAATCATTACATTCCACTCCCAACTAGGCTGATCAATGGTCATCACATTACCAAGACCACCAGTGAGCATATCCAAAGAAGTGTTGTAACCATTATCTTTAGTACCAAATACATAAGACAATACGGTAGCAACCTGATACGGATTCTATTGTGAAGCTGCTGAAATTTTAGCAGTATCAATCAAGTCTGAAAACCATTTACCTTTGTATAGTACTAAGTTATTTAGAATATTATTATCCATAAAATACTAGTAATTTTTTATTTATTTAGTTTTATTATTAATCTACACGTAATTGTCGTGCAAAGGAACTCCATAAAGTAGTATCTTCATTAGAGATTTCCTGTTTTTTAGTCTTCCTACTTACTCCTGTTTTACTTAAACTGTTTTTGAATTTACTAATAGCATTATTAGAACCTTCACTTTTAGCAGCTTTTAACAATGTGTCTCCCTTCATAGTAAAGTAAGCAGACTCAAGTAAGTTCTTTACGCTCTTAGACCAATCTTTTTGAAATCTGGTCATACCGTCAGCGTCAGGTTTAAATATATACTCTAGTAATACCCTTTTATCTTTTTCAGGTATCTTAATACCGCGTATATTATCCATTCCTTTTATTTCGTTGACAACGTTCTAAAAGTATTCCTGTTGACGCTTCTGAGCCGCCTTAGCTTGGTTTTCTTGATCTTTCAATAGCTGTTGTTTCTTTTGTTCTCTTATCTCTTTCAAGGCTTCCAAGGCATCCTCAGCTTCATCCTCAAGTAAACCTGCATCCTCGTATTTAGTTAACTTTTTCTCTATTTGTTTGCTATTAAAACCTTTTTCCTTTAAGAATTCTTTCAATACAAGTTTTTGATTTGTTTCGTCTTCTTCAATACTAATTTCTTCAAGATCAAGTTCGCCATCAATTTCGAAATAGTCTCTTAAATTACCACCATTTTTAACAAAGTTATCTAGTGCTTCTACCTCTTCACTAGCGTATTGTGGTACTGAATTTTCTTCAATAACTGATTGAAAATAATCAACAAGCTCTTCAGGAGTAGAAGGAACTTCATCTTCTTCGTCAATGTCCCATCCCATTTTTTCTGCCATTACTCCAAAGAATGCACTTACTGCATTAGTGTCATCATCAGTTTCTTCAGTCTTTGTACTTTCTTCATCTTCTCTAGTTGAATCATCATCTTCTTCAACTTCTTTATCCTTTCCGGTTTTCTTTTTAACAGGCGTGTCCTACTCTTCATCCTCTTTAGTCGAATTATCATCTTTCTTGTCCTTTTTAGGATTGCGCAATCCTTCCAGTTCTTCGTCAGTTAACTCTTCTGTTACAGCATCTTCATCTACCTTAGTATCATCTACTTCAGCATCTTCGCCAGGTTGCTTGATTTCTGTCTTAGTAAATACATTAGCTCCTGGCATGAAATCTTCAAATATTTCAAAACCGTTTAATGTTTCTTTTTCCATAATTATATATAATTAGATTTATTTTCTCTTTCTTCCTTTGTGTTTCCATTTCTTAGCGTTCTAAGCAAAGATAGCTCTCTTACGAGTCAATGGGTTCTTGCTATGCGTAAGTTCTTCAGTACTTTTACCAGTACGTTTCTTTAATGAATTAAACTTACCTCTATTCTTTTTCTTGATATGTATGCCACCATCCTTATACTTAGGAATTGGATATTCTGGCATTATCAGCGCCATGTCTAATTGATATGAATTATCCATTATACTATAGTATTATTATCATTATTATTTACTATAGGAATCATCTAAAAGTCCTTATTGAATAACTTAGGGCTTCTATAAAGATTGAAGATTGCTTTAATGTTGTTAAAGCTTTCTCTAGGAGCATCAATTATCTCCTTCTTCAAATTCTTATAGCTACCTGTGTAGTTTCCTCTATTTAGCTTACCTTTCTGATCTAAGTAATTCCTAAACTGATTCATGTAACTCTTAATTTCAGTGCCCTGCAATATATTATTATACATATCTCTGGTCATATTAGGATACATAGTTTTAGCCTAATTGAATGGGACAAATTTGCTCTTATCTCCAAGTTTTCTTAAGAACTCATTATTCATACCAGTTGCACCATCTACCAAATTTGGCATCTTCTTGTAATCCTATCAGAAATGTAGGATGCCATGGCTTCTTAAGTATTTCTCCAGTTTCACTATCTCTAGTAGGTAGGTGATAAGACTTATCATCTTCATTCCATTCCGGTTCATATCCAAGCTCATAAGCTCTACGTAGATTATAATTACTCTCGTCCTATAAGTTACTTGGTAATGAATTTTTCCAATCAAGGTAAGTTTTACCGGGATTCTACTCCCGGTACTACTTCAACTATTGCATTCTATTTCTAAATGCTTGTCTATCCATAACCTTATTTCTTTACAGGTTTCTTTCCGCCTTTCTTGCATCCCATAATTAATCCTCCTTATAACTTTTAATTTTACAATATTTCAACCAAGAGTAATGTTTCCTAGTCTCAGGGTAAGTGTAGTTATTTTCATTATTGTAAGCTTCCTCTTCAAAGCTAACATCATGATATATAACGTTCTGTTTACTGAATAACCTAAATAATTTAATTATACAATATTCTGTTCCATACCATATATAATATGGCAACCATAACATTTCTTGCATCTATTTTAAATGAATTTTTTCATGGTTATAGCTCTTAGCATTTATCTTAGAAGCATTCCTAGTAAATATTAAACCAAATAGATTTATATATCTATAACCCTTAAAAGGTATCCATTTATTCTGTATCACTCTCATATTACTTCTCTCCCGCTACTTTTATAAAATAACAATCTAATTTCTTCATAAAGCCACCTGTATTATCGAGTGCGTATTTGATTGCTCCCTTATCTATTCCTAATCTTCTAGCAGCTTCTCTCATAGAAGGATATTCTTCAATTCTGCCATCCATAAATAGAACCTCTAAACTTACTCCTTCCGGTCTATTGCTATAATCACTATACCGTTTAATCTGTCCTTCTGACAAATGGGATTTCCAAATCATCTGTTTATCTGCAGAAACATCAGTAAATCTAGGGATCTTGTACCCATTTTTATATTTACGTTTCATTGCTTCTGACTGTTTCGGTTTTGGTTTGCCAGTATTAGCTTCTCTTACCTTCTCTACTATTTCTGGAGAGATTTTCTTACCAGTATGAGCTTTGCTTATCTTCTACTTGGTTTCTTCGGATAGATGTTTGCCAGCAGATGCAGCCTGCGGATCAATATTGTATCCAAACTCTCTATTGGCCGAATTATAGTAATCTATGTACTCCTATTCTAACTTTAAACACTAATCTGGCTCACAGTACTCTAGTGCTTCAAATATCAGATATTCTTGATATTTATTCCAAGCGTTCTGTAAATGTTGATTGGAATGTCTCTTAGCTTTAAGATTTCTTTTATGTTCCTTTAATCTTCTTTCTATATTAATAGAGCTACCAATATATCTTTTATTAGTTTCTTTATTATATATCTAATATACTCCTGCCATAATTATTTACCTCTTGCTGCTTCTGCATTAGTTTTATTCCTTAATGCTGTTTTAGCTTTCAATTTCTCACGTTCCATTGCAGCATCGTCTTTCATCTTCTATAATTCTTTTTGAGATTCTAATTTTTGTTTTTCTAGAGCTACTTTCTTCTCCTCTATCTCTCTCTTCAACTATTGTTCTCTTACCTTATTGTTGAATTCAAATTGTTTAGAAGCTTCATCAGATGCTTGCTTTCTTTCTGCTAATGCCTGAGCTGCAATTTCCATAGTATCTGGTATTCCATTTCCATTCTGGTCCATATTCTCTGCACCTCTATAAGCGTTCAATTGAGCTACAGTAATCTTAGTTGCATTGTTAGAATCAATTTCATATTTCTTGAGATCCATTTCAGCTTCTTTAAGCATAAGTTCTTCTTCTTTAACCTCATTCTGCATCTGCAACATCTATTGTTCACGTTCGGCTTGCGCTTGTTCCATAGCTTGCTGTTGTTCCATTCTCTTCTGTTCAATTTCTTCAAGCTTATTTTTGATCATAGCCACATTATCCATAGTAATGATCTCTGTGATATCAAGTAAGCTAGCTCCATTTTGCATAGCTGGTTGCATGAGATTCTTAAGTGCATCTATTTGTTGTTGATTTTTAGTAGTATCTTCAACAAATACATCATAATCTTCATAGAAGAAGCTGTCTGACAATGTTATAAAGGCCCTGGTGGCATCATCTAATATGTACTGTAGATTTGTCTTATTATCTTTCCAAGCCCACTTAGAAGTGTTTAAAAGCATACTAATGGCCTCTCTCTTTACTTGATTATGAGTCCAGAACCATGGTTCAGTAATATGAGCGGACTATACTACAGATCTTTCTACGTTGCCTACTAATTCATTAGAGGATATACTACCTTCCCTTTGCTTACTTACTCCAGATATTTCAGATAACATAGATTCTATCTTATCCATTAACATAATGTACTAGTTAATAGTATTAGCCATAGTAAGATCCAATGCTGTAATCTGATTAAATTGAGCAGGCTTACCGCCTTCTCTACCCGGTATATCCCAACCTTCTTCATATGGATTAATAAAATTGACCCCTAGAGCTGACAAATAATGCATCCATTTGGATACATCTATATTCATAGACTTAGGTATCTGAGTAATATCCATATTCACTACTTTACCTTTATCTCTAGCCATTGCTAACTCTAGGCGATACCATAGTACAATATACATATACTGTAACGGTTTCATCATGCTTACCAAAGATCTAGGTTTACTATTAGTATTATTATATATTACCCCAGTATATGGTAATCTCTAAGCATTGGGATTATCAGCTGATATAAATTGATATTCTATAGGACCCATCCCGAAGTATAGATCTTCTCCAGCTCTATATCCTTCATATGTCTCTATAATCCATTTCCATTCTACATTTAACTCCATACCAGTAACATTGTAAGTCTCATCTACTACATATTCTACAGGCTATCCAGTTTCTGGATCAGTAATGGTAACGAAACCTATTTTCTTAAAACCTTGCCAACATGTATGCCATACGCTTATGTTACTCCCGTCCTCAAAAGGATTAGTACTAAAACCATTAATGGTGTGGGTTTTAATATGAGGATAATCTAATGAAGTTTTACGTACCTCAGGATTAACTTCTCCTTTTGCTGAGTCACTCATGAGATCTAGAAGCTCGTTTAATTGTTTTTCAGACAATTTATCATAATATCTATCGTATATGTCAGTAACAGATAGTTTCATTTCATAAACACACCACTGTGCATCATGAATAAATTCTAGATCTGATGTTTCAGTATCATAATCAAAATACAGAGGATTGATTCGTTCTAAACAAGGTTCCCCATTTAATATACCTACATAATAGATTTCTTCTCCTCCTATTAAGGCATCTTTCCAACCTTTGAAGAACTCATGAGTAATATTTAACTTATTCTTTAAATAATTTAGGCTATGGTATGCAGTTATTTCGGCAATATCCTTATAGTCTTTACTCATATACTTTTGTATCTATTCTGGAGGCATAATTTCTCCAGACTCTAAAGCTTGTTGATATCTAGCTTGTTCTTCTGGCCCCAGTTTACTCATAATAGTAGCCTGAATATAGTCTATCAACATTTGTTTAGCTTTATCTTGCATTTCACTAGTAGCTATTTCACTAGTACGAACTACTCTGAAATTAAATGGTCTTTTAGTCTCTTCTCCAAGTAACAGGTCTATCTTAGGTTTGATTATATTATAATCCTAAGCCATAGCTGGAAACCCGTCCTATTGTTTAAATGGATTTGTAACATACTTTAAATCTTTTTCATTGTATATACTATTATACAAATCATAGTATGTCTACATCTCTTCTTTACGAGTTCTATTATTACCATTTCTAGAACCACCTTGACTTTTACCAATTATATAGTCTACACAACTTTTCTTCCAGTCTTCTGTCTTTTTAGACATAGGTAGTTTCTATAGTGGAAATTGATTGATATTTTTCATAGTTAAAACATATATGCTTTTATATTATCAATAGTATCGTCGTCACGATACCATTCTTGAGTAAAAATAGGGCCTTCGAATAGTACTCTATTTTTATTCTCTTTTTTCTTCTCTTTAACCTTCACATTATAGAGCTACTCTCTATAAATCATCACCTGCATCAACGCCATGACTCTATCAAAGTTTCCTGTATCATTATAGCTTATAAGCTCTTCTAATAGCGGCTCTGACAATATGTTGTGCAGGTTCTTTTTACCAGGAGCCTATTCTTCATTTAACCAGTCCTTAATCAGGCCTTCTCCCCATTGCTTGATCTATTTATTCATGTGGCAACCTTTTTTTCTTTGTACTTTGGAATTACTAACTACATCGGAAATAATATCGGGTTGGTCAGCCAGCAAATAGTCGCAATGCTTAGCAGTAAAATAAGGGAACAAGCCTTTGCGCTCATTCTCGTACATGATTCTGCCATTATAGTATACGGCTAACTTGCGTAAATTTTCATAATACTCTTCAGCTGTAGATGGGCGGCCAGTATACTCAGCAACAATAATATCATAATAGTTTTCGAAGTCTTGAAAGCGTTTATAAACAAATGTAGATCCCAACGAATTAGTACCAGATTGATCATGATCATAAGGGTCAACGCCTAGTATATATAAACCTATAGGAGCATCTTTAACTGGATGTTCCCATATAACTATACTTCCTGTTGGATCATCATCCTTTTTTAACGGATAATGAGTTATATCTCCAAATTTTTTAATCACCCACTTTAGTGTGCCATCCTTTTCCCATATCAAGTCTCCAATCTATTTATGATTACTTAAGTGTTTATTAGTACGTATAGTAGCTAACTATTCCTATAACTCTTTCTTAGGGAATATGTTACCACCAAACTCCAAACATGCTTCCTAGGGCGTTATACAGTGTTCTGCAACGTATCTATCTACTGCTACAGAGTTAGTAGCATTTTCTATTACTTTTCTACGCTCAGTTAATATATACTCTACGGACTTTCTACGTAACGTATTTCCATCATTATCCATGTATATTCTGTTACCAGCATCGTCACGGAAGTCCATATTAGTATACTGAGGTATAAAGAATCCACACTTCTTGTCTGATGGAGTTTCATCCCATATGTTATCAAATCCTATACAGTTATAACCATCGGGATTATAGAACATATCTTTAAGAGTCTCAAAATGGCTATCTTCGTCACCGCCTGTACCAAATGCAATCATTGTTCCGAACGCCATACCATCTTGTTCTACAGATGGTCTAGCAATCTGCCATGCGGCACCTAGTTCTGAGAATGAACCAGCTTCTTCAAAGATAATTAACTTACCAGCTTTACCACGAACTACGTCAGGGTTATCTTTTAGAGTAACACCTATTATTTCTGACTTGAAACCTAATTCTATCTCATTACCATACTCATCTTTAGTAAAGAATCCGGCACGTTTACGCATCTGAGTATTAACAGACCTCTTTTTACCCCAGGCCGTATTCTTATCTATAAAGTCCATATAGTCCCATGCTTTAGTAAGAATCCCGTCTTCTGTTAAATACTGCTTATTACTAGCATATATATATGTCTTACTACCTGGGAATAAGTAGTAGTTACGGCATGCCATAGAAGCGTTCTTATATGAGTAACCCTTACGTCGACTCTTCAATGCACACAAATGTTTACCTTCTCCTTCAGCATCTTCTACTGCTTGAAAGAAGTAATAGTCGTAATCATAGAAGTCTGGGAACTATAGATCACGTGTCTTTTTTATCTTAGTAGATCCATCTGGATTATTTATAGTAGTATAGATAATTCTTTGAATAGGACAGAAGTTTAAATAAAAATAGTTATACCCACTGATGAAATCTCCATCATCAGCTGTATAACCATAT
>QWCE01000945.1_pt1 | contig 72654 bp, 61 predicted proteins | sample 1972531 | NCBI WGS metagenome assembly QWCE01 (sample SAMN09866716, study PRJNA288562) | Human gut metagenome isolate term4_stool, whole genome shotgun sequencing...
CATCATGAGTTCCCTGCTCAACAATATCTCCATCCTTCACATTCTTCATAACTGCATCGATGGTCTTTTGCGTATTCCTTGTCTTCCAGTCTAATGTATCGATAGACCACAGGATCATTGGCTTACCTACATTTTTCTTTGTAACATCCCCAATAGAGCCATACGGCGGACGCATCAGGGTTGCCTTACTGCCTGTAATCTTCTTGATGAGTTTATCCGTATCACTCATCTCTTTCTTCACGTCTGCCGCTGATATTTTTGCCAGATTGCTATGATTATAACTGTGACTTCCTATCTCACATCCTGCTTTATATGCATAGCGTACCGCTCCCGGATTCGAATTCACACTTCTTCCTACCACAAAAAATGTAGCCTTAGCATCATTTTCTTTCAGACAATCCACAATCGTCTTCGTGTATTTGCCCGGTCCATCGTCAAATGTCAGTGCGACCATTTTCTTGTTTGGATCAATATTATCAACCGATACTTTACATACCTTACTGCGATTACCCTTAATCAGTCCGCTTGTTCCCTGGTACACGGCTCTTACCTTGTAGTAGTAATCATTGCCCTTCTCAATGGCTTTATCTTTGTAGCTTGTCTGATCCGTCTCCGCAATCTTAACAAATTTGCCCTCTACATTCTTCTTAAATATATAATACATCTGTGCTTTATCGACTGCTTTCCACGTTAGCTGCACTTTCTTCTTAATATATTCCCCGGTCACAACCGGTGTTCCCGGTTTCTCGTCTGCAATCTGCTGATCGACCGGAAGTGTTTTCGCTGCCTCTGTTGTAAGCGATTGCGTATTCACTGCCTGTGTTGTTGCTTCTGTCGACCCCGGTTGTGCATTCACTGTCTGCGTTGTTGCTTCCGTCACCTGTACTTCACTCGCCTGCTTCGCATATACCACATGATTACCCACAACTAACATTCCCAGCGTGACTATAACAAGTCCTTTTCGTAGTCTTTGTATTCCTTCATTCATTTGTCTTTCTCCTATTCTATTCTCTATCCATCAACATACGGCCTTTTATCATTTGTCGCATCTAAACATTCCATATATTTACTGACTTATACAATATAACACACCATTTCCATATTCTCAAACGACCATTTTTACAAAAATCTTGCGTAACCCTTGTATTTCCTATATAATAAGGAGATATGAAGATTTTCTTAAGAAAATGCACAAAGGACTGATATCATATGAACACCAATGAAGAAACGAATCAAACATCACAAGAAGCAAGTTCCATGAATACAGATCAGGAACAAAATGTTGCCTACCCGGATATTAGTAAGGTCAACACAAAGACCGTAGTTATTTTATCCCTGATCTGCGTTGTATTGATCTTTTTCCTATCGATATTCTTTCCATCAAAGACAGAGAATACCGATGCAACAACCAGGATCACAACGGAGCAATCAGAACAATTGCCAACCTCAGAAGAAGTCACTACCACAGAAGGACTTCTTGATATGAGTATACAGAACACGGAAAAGACCTCCGAAGATTCGGAGGTCTTTTCCGTATGTCAGTTAACACCTGCTTCCCCCGGTTTTCACACAATTCATGGCAACACCTATTATCTTGTACGTTATTCCACTCCATATACCGGTTGGCTGCGGTTCGCTGATGCCACCTATTATTTCAACAAAGATGGTATCATGGCTACCGGCTGGACTACGATCGGCAAACACGATTATTACTTTCGTGAAAACGGAAAAATGCTTACTGATCAATGGATCTCTGCCCACTATGTAGGCGAAGACGGTGCCATGCTCACCAACACCTTAACTCCGGATAATATCTATGTCGGAAAAGACGGATATGCAAATAATTCGATCGGAACCAACGGCAGCACAGAAGGATTATCCGATCTGAAAATAACTTTAGAGAATATGCTATCGGGTTACACCGGCACCTGGTCTGTCTATGTCAAAGCTCTGAATGCCAATGAATACCTAAGTATCAATAATGTCCAGTATTTTTCTGCAAGTCTGATCAAACTATACTGTGCCGCTGCAGCGTATGACCTGATGGAACAGGACAAATTAGAAGAGACCGAATCTATTGATTCCCTGATGTCACAGATGATCTCTATCAGCGATAATGATGCATTTAATCTTATGGTAATGCGCTGTGCCCCTAACAATAATCACGTTACCGGCCGCAGTATCATCCAGGACTATATCGACAAAGAAGGCTACAAAGACACTACGATCACTTCTATTCTCGTTCCTACCAAATACAGAGCCCCCTCCTCTCCCGGAAGGAATCTTACAACAGTGGAAGACTGTGGTATGCTCTTAGAAAAAATATACAAGGGAAAATGCGTCAATCCGGAATATTCCGAAAAATTTTTAAATCTGCTACTCAATCAGACTCACATAAACAAAATTCCGGCCGGACTTCCTGCCGGAACCAAATGTGCAAATAAGACCGGAGATACCGACGAGTTTCAACACGACGCTGCCATCGTCTATTCCCCTGCCACTGACTACATTATCTGTGTCATGAGTACAAACTGCGGTGCTGCGATACCGAATATTGCGAAGATCTCTAACACGGTCTACACCTATTTCAATCCCTAACACCTTTGCACAGCATAAATGACGGACGCTGTGCAAGGATTATCGTATTACGTAAAAGTAGAGAAGTACAAGAAGTCCCAACACGATTCGATACCAACCAAAGACCTTGAAATCATGCTTCTTGATATAACCCATCAAGAACTTGATCGCAAGAATAGATACTCCAAACGCAACCACCATTCCAACGATCAGTACCGCCAATTCCACATTTGTAAATGCAAGTCCGAACTTCAATAATTTGATCAGGCTTGCTCCGAACATAACCGGAATGGCAAGAAAGAATGTGAATTCTGCCGCCAACTCTCTAGAGGCTCCGATCAGAATACCACCGATGATCGTAGATCCCGAACGGGATGTTCCCGGAATCAGGGATAATACCTGAAAAACACCGATTAAGAATGCATCCTTGAAACTCAGATCCGAAAGCGTCACGATACGTGGCGTCCGTCTCTTGTTATAATTCTCAATCACAATAAAAATCACACCATATATGATCAGGGCAAGCGCCACAACCGTTGCATTATGGAAATGTTCCTCCATCCAGTCATCGAACGGAATACCGACCACCATAGCCGGAATACATGCCAGCACGATCTTCAGCCACAATACAATCTTATCCATGTAACAATAATTATTACAAAATGTCTGAACTCCCTTCATAAAACCATGATCTGCCTGATTGGCAAACCAGCTTCTTTTCGGTGCATTCTTCTTCATATGAAATGGCCACAGCTTGCTCCAATACAATACTACAACCGCTAAGATCGCACCTAACTGGATCACCACATTGAACATTTTCATAAATTCTTCGCTTTGGTTCAGTTTCACAAATTCATCCACCAAGATCAAATGTCCCGTACTGCTGATCGGAAGCCACTCTGTGATTCCCTCCACAATTCCTAACAAAGCTACCTTAAGCCACTCTACAAAATTCATATCTGCTACCTCATCTCCTATTTTCTAATTCTTTTCTCCCTAAAACCAACAAAGATATTACTTGTTACGAATGGAATCATATCCCTGTCTGCGATCTGTCTATTATCCCATGTCTTCCGACAATGCGCACCTATGATATGGAAATTCCATCATTCATCCTTAGACGCTGCAAGCACATTGCCATCCCCTGTTACAATATGTGCAATGGAATGCTCCACCATATCAGAGACTGCATTTTCTGTATAAAATGCCATATGCGGCAGCATCAACACATTGGGCAGATCTTTCAGAATTGACATCTCCCGGTGTCCGATCACCTGATACTTGTAATCACCATAAAAGATTCCCAATTCCTTCTCGATCACATCTAATGCTGCAGCTCCGACCTTACCGCTTTCTAACGCATCAATCAATGCCGATGTATCAATGATACTGCCTCTTGCAGTATTCACAAGCACTACACCATCCTTCATTTTTTTGATCGTATCTGCATTTACCATATGATAACTGCTCTTTGTGGCAGGCGTATGAAATGTGATCACATCACTGTTTGTAAACAATTCCTCCAACGGACAATAGGTTCCGTAAAGCTTCGCCTCATTATTCTCATATGGATCATATGCTAATATCTTACATCCAAATCCAGACAAATTCCGCATCACATGCGTACCGATCTTACCCGTACCAACCACACCGACCGTAAGGCTTCCAATCTCCCTGCCAATGTTACCGATCAGGGAATAATCCATCCCCTCTGCGCGTTTGATGATCGACTTCATCCGGCGAAGTGCCATCAAAATTAACATAACCGTATAATCCGCCACACTTCCGGTAGAATAAGTAACATTGCTGACTGCCATACCATATTTCTTAGCAGCATCCAGATCCACATGATCATAACCGATCGTTCTGGTTGAAATGTGATGGACTCCTGCTTCTTTCCATGCCCGGATGATCTCATCCGTGATTGGTGTCGTAATAACACTGACTCCCTCACAACCATTGGCAAGGGCTGCATTATCAACAGATGGAGCCTCCCGGATCGGTATAATCTCTACCTGAAATTCTTTTGCAAACTTCTCAAAGAATTGTGCTTCATCAAAATCCCTGTAATTATATGCTGCTATCTTCATGTTACTGCCTTCTTTCTATGTATATGCACTTATTTCTGTGCATTTTTCCAAAATATAAATTCTTATTCCGACTAATTTTGTGAAAAATAAGTCTTGTTTTTCACACCCACTCCCTCTACAATAAATACATAATTTAAGTAATTGAGGCAAAGGTGCTTATCGAACGATAGGCGCCTTTTGTTTTTGTCACTACAATGAACCGGACAGAATTTTAGTCTGCATCATTGTACAGAAAGGATGTGTGTGTTATGTTAGGTATGATTATTGCTTTTTCTGTTACACTTTGTGGATTTTCTTTTGTTGCATTAGAGCTTTGCTCTATAAAGTCAAAGACGATTGCCCGCTATATTACGAAAGCTGTCACTCACTAAAACAGCTACCTGGCATTTCAACAATATAGCATGACCGGCATTACCGAAAATGCCAACATCCTCAAACTGCCAACAGTATTTCTTATGCTCTGTTATATTTGGCATCATAAGTAAGGATGCCCGCAATGGTCTTGGAATCGGTCATTTTCCCTTCATAGATCATCTGCTTGAGGTCTTCGATGTTCCATCTCTCCACATTGATCTCCTCATCCGGATCTAAATGCTGTTCAGTCTTTGTAAGGTCAGTTGCAAGGTAAAGGTCTATCTTCTCATTACAGAAAGCAACGGTTGTATTCACTGTGAGAAGATACTCCATCTTGCCTGCCCGGTATCCGGTCTCTTCTTCTAATTCCCGCTTTGCACACTCCAAGGTTGGCTCCTTTGGATCATCTAGCTTACCGGCCGGAATTTCTAATGTAAAACGATCTAATGCATTCCGGTACTGACGTACCATCAGAAATTTTCCATCGGCATCCACAGCGACAACTGCCGCCGCACCATCATGATGGATATAATCCCATTCGGCAATATTGCCATTCACTTCTACGGTGTCTTTATATAGATTGATAACCGTACCCTTTGCGCGTAATTCTCTTTTCAAACGTTTCACTGGTTCCATAATTGCCCTCCTATGTTAAGTATCTTTGTTTCTTTATTGATATAGAAATCTTTTATATCTCTTTATACTTTTTAAAGTATTCTATACCTTTTTATACTTGCTTGACAACACTTCTTTTGTAAATAATTACTAAATTAATGCTAAACTTGAACAAACTCATTATGTATACAAAAACGCATGAGTTTCTTACATCCCATGCGTCTTCTTTCTTTACACATCTGTGCAATTTTATGTACAAAAGCAATGCATTATTTGTTTCTTACCAGCTTTGCAGCCTCTACCATATGGCACAGACTTGCTTCTGTTTCCGGAATTCCTCTTGTCTTCAATCCACAGTCCGGATTCACCCATAACTGGTCACGTTCAATCTTCGTAAGCATGATCTGCAATGCATTCACGATCTCTTCTACCGAAGGAACCCGTGGTGAATGGATGTCATAGACACCCGGCCCCACCTCTGTCTCAAAATGATTCTCACGCAATGCATCCAAGATCTGAAGATCTGAACGGGATGCTTCAAATGTGATCACATCTGCGTCCATATCATCAATGGCAGGAATGATATCCGTAAATTCACTGTAGCACATATGTGTGTGAATCTGTGTCTCCGGTTTCACCCCACTGTGCGTCAGACGAAATGCAGGAATGCCAAAATCCAGATATTCTGTATTCCAATCCGACTTACGAAGCGGCAGCTTTTCACGAAGTGCCGCCTCATCGATCTGAATCATGCGGATACCATTTGCTTCTAAGTCCAATACCTCATCCCGGATTGCCAGTGCGATCTGCGAAATGGACTCCTTGATCGAGATATCCTCTCTTGGGAATGACCAGTTCAGGATCGTAACCGGTCCTGTCAACATTCCTTTCACAATATGATCAGTCAATGACTGTGCGTATACCGACCATTCTACGGTCATCGGTTTCTCACGGTACACATCTCCCCAGATGATCGGCGGCTTCACGCAACGGGTTCCATAAGACTGCACCCATGCCTTCTCCGTAAAGAGGAATCCGCCAAGTGCCTCGCCGAAGTATTCCACCATATCATTTCTTTCATATTCACCATGTACTAAGACATCTAATCCAATCTCTTCCTGCTTCTTAATGCACTTTGCAATCTGATCCCGAGTAAATGCCACATATTCTTCCTGTGTGATCTCACCCTTACGGTACGCTGCCCGGTTCGCCTTAACCTCTTTTGTCTGAGGAAATGATCCAATTGTGGTTGTTGGAAGTTCCGGCAAACCAAATTCCCCTTTCTGCATCTTCTGTCGCTCACTTCTCTTTGGCAGCCGGATATAATCCTGCTCTGTCACCTTCGCAAGACGTTCTGTCACTTCCCGCTTACTGCAATTGCGGTCTTTTTCAAACAATGCATGATTATTCCGGTACGCTGTCTCTTTGGTGTAATCTTCACACTCTGCCAGATCTCCCAATTCTCTCAACTCAGACAGCTTCTCCACAGCAAACGCAAAATGATCCAGATATTCTTTCGCTAACTTTGTCTCATGCTGTAAGGTATACGGGACATGCAGCAAAGAGCAAGAGGTAGATAATACCACATGTATTCCCTGCTTACGCAATGCACCGGCCACCTGCAACGTATTCTCATAATGATTCTTCCAGATATTCTTACCATTTACCAGCCCTGCAAATAAGATCTTATCTGCAGGGAATCCATATTGCTCTACTAAATCATATGTCTGCTTGCCCTCTAAGAAGTCCAGTCCGATTCCCGCAAACGGCTTAGAAATTAACTGCGGATAAATATCTCTGACATCTCCAAAATATGTCTGGAGCAGGATCTTGCAGGATGAAACAGATGCCAATAACGCATCATATATTTTATCAAATAACGCAACATCCTGTGCATCCATATCCCGAACCAATGCCGGTTCCTCAATCTGTAACAAGCCTGCGCCATGCTCCTCGCAGGTCTTTACAAGCTGCTTATATGCACTCACAAATGCATCTACGAAATCAACCGCCTTCTTATCCCCGGTATATCTGCAAAGTTTTAACATCGTGTACGGACCGATCACAACCGGTTTTGTCTCAATTCCCAATGCTTTAGCCTCTTCATATTCCGTGATCAATTTATCTCCGGACAAGGCAATCGCCATATCATCTTCCACTTCCGGCACGATATAATGATAATTGGTATTGAACCATTTCTTCATTGCCAATGCCTTCACATCGCCTGACTCTCCCTGGTATCCCCTTGCCATGGCAAAATATGTATCCAATGGAGAAAGTCCTAACCTGCGGTATCGTTCCGGTACAATTCCTAACAATACAGCGGTATCCAATGTCATATCATAAAAGGAAAAATCATTGCTTGATATATAATCCATTCCCGCATTTTTCTGCGTCTCCCAATGTGTCTTACGCAAACCCTTTGCAACCTGCAAAAGTTCATCCTGTATAATCTCTTTTCTAAAATACTTCTCACTCGCAAACTTTAATTCTCTTAATGTTCCCACTCTCGGGAATCCAATAACCGATGTCTTCATCTGATTCGTTTCCTCCTATTTTTCGATATACTATCTGTTACCGCCAAGGTGTGATATACATTGTGTTACCGTATCCATTCTGCGGCAACATCACAATATTTCCCTTTGTCCCTGATTATAGGAGAAAATGTGATATTTGAATAATATCTAAAAAAGTGGCTTATCCATAGTTTAAAGCTATAGACAAGCCACCCTTTAAAAAGTCTTTTTTTATATAATACCCCATTTCTAATCATCCGAATCCATTTATTGCAAACACATAAGCGGATTATAAGTCCTTAACCCTTTACTTTAAATATTGCTTTAGAGAATCCAGATACGTCTGCCCCAGACGGCTCATTACGCCCTTGCGATGGATAATATATCCGATCCGCATTTCACTCTCATCTGCCAACGGAACCGCAATGATATCTTTGCCATTTAATTTCTTGTCAATGACACCACTGCACACGGTATAACCATTTAATCCAATCAGAAGATTGAATAACGATGCCCGGTCACGGACACGGATATTCTTCTTCCGTTCCACTGCCGAGAAGATCTCCTCCGAAAAGTAGAAGGAATTATGTTCTCCCTGCTCAAATGAAAGATACGGATATTGCTCTAACTCTTCATTTGTAATAATAGCCTTTCCGGCTAACGGATGCTTCCGGCTGATAAATACATGCGGCTTTGCAACGAACAAAGAATGAAATTCCAGATCATGTGACCGTAAGATCTTCTGAATGACCATCTCATTGAAATCATTGAGAAACAGGATGCCAACCTCACTCCGCATCTTCGCCACATCATCAATGATCTCATATGTCTGTGTCTCTCGCAGGCTGAAATCATACTCGTCCTGACCATACTGCTTGATCAGATCAACAAATGCATTTACCGCAAAAGAATAATGCTGGGTGGACACACAAAATTGTTTCTTGCCACCTTGTCCACCCTTATACTTATCTTCTAATATCGCAGCCTGTTCTAACACCTGTCTGGCATACCCTAAGAAATCCTCGCCCTCCTTGGAAATGCTGATCCCTTTATTGGTACGATTGAAGATCACAAGATTCATTTCCTTCTCTAACTCATGGATCGCATTGGTAAGACTTGGCTGCGAGATATACAAACGGTTTGCCGCCTCTGTAATCGTTCCGGTCTCCGCCACCGTAATCACATATTTCAACTGTTGTAGTGTCATGCTAGTTTCCTCCTTTTTGAATCCGAAAGAGTTTCTTAAGAATTGGTCTGGTTCCGATCAGTAGAAATATCACCGTTCCACACGCATGCAGCAGATCAAACGGCACGCCCATTGCATATGCCGAAAGGATCATCGCACGATTCACATGTTCCTGATACATCAGCACGGATGCCGGGTTCATAATACCACCATAGACAAGCAATACCGACAGGAAACCAAACACACAGATCGCTCCGACCTTCTTCCAGCTACAGGAACTTTCATTACGGAAAAGGATTCCGGCAAGCCAGCCAAGCAATCCCATTGCTACCATCTGCCAAGGGGTCCATGGTCCTTGGCCGAAGAAAATGTTAGAGATCAGCATCGATAAAGAACCCACCAGAAATCCGGCTTCGCCACCAAGTCCGATACCGGAAAGTATGGTAAGTGCCGCCATCGGTTTAACATTTGGCACCATATAAAATGCCGCCCGTCCTGCAACCGTGATCGCCGTCATAATGGAAATCGTCATCATTTCTTTCAGCTTCGGTTTTCCCTTTTCAAAACTAACGAAAAATGCACCCAATGCTTCTAATATTAATAACAGGGAAATAAAATAATACTTGCGCTGTTGCAATACCGTATGTCCTAAATAAATGGTAAATGCCATACACAGAAAAAATGCTGCAAAGATTAGTATTCTGTTTTGCCCCTTCTTGTCTATATCTTGTCTCTGCACAGTCCTGTGTGCAGCGGACAGATTATTCTTATCGGTCTTCGCCTTGTGTTTTTTATACTGACTATCGTCTTCTAAAATTTGACTGTATTTAATATCAGTTTCTGATCGACCGATTCCCCTTCTCTTTCCTTCACCGGCTCTGTCATCTGTGCCAATCTCTGATACCGTCTTTCTATCCTTCTTTCCGAAATAACCCAGCACATCTTCTACCGTTACAACCGAATCTAACAGGTTCCGACACACACGACAGACCGCTGTTGTATAGAATACATTTTGCAGGAAAAAGGATCTCGTCTCCATCAGTGACACAATATGCCCGTCGAAGAACAATCCACAGACATCCGCATATTTTGCACAAAACTCCACATCATGGCTCACCATAACGATCGTCTTATCACTATCTGTCAATTGCCGCAACACCGATCCCATCTCATGTTTTGCCTGATAATCCATACCCTTACCCGGTTCGTCCAACAACAGGATATTATAGTCTGCAAGGATCAATTTTGCCAATGCCAGCTTCTGCATCTGTCCACCGGACAGATCAAACGGATGCTGCTCTAACACCTCCTGCAGTCCGAATGTGGAAATCAGTTTATCCAACCTCTCATATCTTTGCTGCTTAACATCCGCTTTCGAATCAGAGTCCGACATATCATTATTTTCTCTCTTAATATATGGCATATCTGCCGCTGTCGATACCCCGGCACTGACACACAATTCTTCCCATACCGTATCTTTTGCAAACAGAACCTGCGGATTCTGCGGCAGCATCGCAATCTTTCCATTTTGCCTGTGGATCTTACCCCGGATCGGCTTATAATGTCCTGCCAAAACATGTAACAATGTAGACTTACCCGCACCATTCCCGCCTAGTATCGCCATAATCTTACCCTGTTCCGGCGACAGACTGCATGCCTTCAGGACATCTGCTCCCTTCGCCTCATAGCGGAACCATAGTTCCTCTGCATGTATTACACCTGTTCTCTTATCTCCACAGCCGTTCTTATTTCTGTCCGAAGGATAGACCTGCTTGTTCCTGACAGGAGAATACAGATCGGATGCCATCGGATCAGTGGCGCGCCTATCAACGTTCTTATCCCGGGTATATGCATCCCTCGACAAAATATCCACAAGCCAGTTCCGTCCGTCCTTAACTGTAAGCGGAACCTGACCTGTCACTGCCTTTTCCTTTGCGTTCGCAAAATTTAGCTGTAGATAAATTCTAGCAGATGAAGGTAACGCATCAAACATGGATTTTCCCTGTCGCCACAAATATACGGCCGCCTGCTCCGGTGTATCATCGCAGACAATACTTCCCCGTTCCATCACAAGTACCCGGTCACACAATCCATACACTTCCTCTAACCGATGTTCCGTCATGACGATCGTTGTGCCAAGTTCCCGATGTATCCGTTCCACCATACCAAAAAACTGCGTTGCCGCAACCGGATCAAGCTGGCTGGTCGGTTCATCTAACACCAGTACTTCCGGCTCCATTACCATTACAGATGCCAGATTCACTAATTGTTTCTGTCCGCCTGAAAGGTTACAAAGCTTCTCATCATAGATGCTTTCCAATCCAAAAAATGCTACCATTTCTGCCACTTTGCGCTGCATCTGTTCCTGTGGATAACCTAGGCTTTCCAGACCAAAAGCAAGCTCATGCCATACTTTATCCATGACTTGTGAAGACTCCGGATCCTGCCGTACGAATCCAACGAGCCCCGCCTTGTCCCGCTGCGGCATTTCCCGGGTGTCCATTCCATTAATATAGATTGCCGCCTGTTCACTCCGAATTCCGGCTGGCAAATAATCTACCTTAAAATGCCGAAGCAGCGTCGTCTTGCCGCATCCAGACTCCCCAATGATCAGCACAAACTGTCCCTTCGGTATCGTTGTTGTAATATCCTTTAACGAAAATGTACTTTCGTTTCCATATGAAAATGTCAGATGTTCCACTCGAATCTGTTCCATATATTCCTCTAACTTTCTCACTGCATTCTCGCAACACACACTATTTATAATACATTGCATATCAGGTTGCCGAAAACATTCCTTATTATTTCTACATTGTTTTCGCTTTTGAAAGATCACACTACTACATTACTTCAACTTACATTCCATTTTATGGTATTGATACGTTTCCAAACCTTCTATCCCAACCGGAAGAAAACAGAGCAACGCATATACGACATAAAGACTGACAGAATACGCATTGATTCCAACACCCTCTGTCATCGGATAATATTCCCAGTAAAGGCCGCCTGCATACGCACCCACTACAAGATAAAGCAATGCCAGAATGATTCCCACTAAAACCATCCGATCCCATGCGGTAAACCGGAAGGTTGTATAGGCTGTCCTTCCCGGCAGACCATATCCGCGTGATCTCATGCTGTCTGCCATATCCACACCATCTTGTAATGCCCATGTGATCAAAAGCGATATATTCTCAATTCCACGCCGGGTTTTCTGTATCAACGCTTGTCCCTTTTTCTGTATTTTCGTATAAGATTCTGTCTGTATGCTTTCCGAATCAGTTATCGTCTTTTCTCCGATATTTGGTTCCACAGATCGTGCATTCCCTTCTTGTATATCTCTGCAATCACTTCCTCCCCGGACTTCCTGTGCGGTTTGGATCTCCCGCAGTTTTCTCTGCATTTTCGGAAGGAAACCAAGTACCATTGCTAATACCATCGCCAATATCGGAAATGGTCTTCCAAGCAGATATACAATCTTATCCGCAGTTAATATCTCACTCACGCAGCGAAACCACAGAAGTGTTGCCCCTAACATCACTGCCGCCGCGATTCCATACAGAATCGATTCCAATGTAAGTGCATTTCCACTCGGCAGATAACAAAGTGTCGTTACTCCCTGATGACTAAATGCCGGATTCATAACTGCTGCAACAACCATGATCCCCACCATGCCAAACAGACCGGTTTTTGCACTGTGAAACCCAAACAGCCGGATGGTATAACACAATGCTGCCGCAAAACTGATCATCAGGCACAGAGGATGCATTAACACCATGCTGCACCCGAGAACAACCGCAAAATATATGAAATTTACTATCGGATGCATTCGTTCCATATCATTTCCAATCCATTCTTCTTCGTTCTCATAACCGCGATTTCCCCTTTACCCTTACAGGTATGTTGATCGCTATCATTACACCAAATCCAACAGATGGTACATCTGCCGTTCACATAAACTATACCGGATCTCATATTCCCTCTACGCGTTATTCTTCAAAATATCCGCCAACATCTTTTCCCAGATTACAAGTGTACATCCACCGGATCTCATCTCCCTCTTTCACGGTATATGACGAACAGCCATATCCCGGGAACTCTCCATTTACCGAGTACATCCAGCCGGATAATTCTCCCCCATCAAACTCATAAAGATTGCCAATTCCTTCTATATAATAATTCTTATATGCCGGCGTATAATTATACTCCAACTGAATCTTGTTTTCCTTTGTCACTTTCTGCAGCACATCAAATACAGTGCTTCCTTTTTTCACCGTCACTGTTGTCATCACCAGTAAACTGCCGTCTTCCGGTACGAGTTTTTTCTTATTCTCCTTCAATAGATCCATATGATCTAATAACGTATTGCAGGAAATGCTGATCATACAACTGACCATATTTTCCGGCACCTGCGTCGTTGCCTCTGTTGTAGTTGACTCCTGCTTCTTATCTTCTGTCGTTTTTGTATTATTATTCGAATCGGTCTTATTCGATTCTACTGTTTTATCCTCTTTTTTCGAATCATTTGAACCGGTCTGTTCGGTTGTATGATCACTCCTGTTATCTGTTTTCACAGACGAATCATTTTTCGCAGCCGTTGTCGTCTGTTCTTTACTTCCGTTATCTGCCTTCGCTTTCTTATCTGTACTCTTTTTCTTAGTCGACTGCTGTTTCTTCTGCTCCTGCTCTGCCTTCTTAACTGCCTTTTGCGCATTCCTCTGTGCTTTCTTACTGCCTTGTCCCTTTTTCGAAGAATGGGAAGATCCCTTATGTGTGATCTTCATGATCAACTGTTGAAAAATGTTCCCGGGCTTATCCTTTGTGCGTACCTGCGCATCGGAATTTTCTTTTTTTGTGTTCTGTTCTGCCTGTCCAACCTTGGTCTTCGTCTTATTGGACGCATGATCCACAGTAGATGTACCCGGTCCATCTGCCTGCTGCTCCACAACAGTCGATCCATCCGAACCAAATCCACGACCATCCGGCGTATTCCCACCATACCAGAAAGCAACTGCTAATAACAGGATTACAGTAATTCCTCCGGCTATCTTTTTCCACTTCATAAGGGTTCCTCCTTTCTTCATTTACTCATCCTATATAGGATAGATAACTATAAATTCTACAAAAGCCAATCAAATACATTGCCTTTCCAATCCAATCATTCAGTGAGAAAATGAGACTCGTCCGGTCGAAACCAGATAAGTCTCACATATCTCATTTAATTATTTGACTTTTACCTTCTTAACCTTAGACCATTTACCATAGATTAATTCCGTACCTTCATCCGTCACAACTTTTTTATAACTTCTTGTCCGAATATAGTAAGTTGATCCCGAATCCAAACCTTTAATTGTTTTATTCAAAGCACTCTTTTTAATCTTATAGATTCTTGCCTTCTTAAATTTTGAATTTTTACTGATCTGAATCTGATATCCGGTAACATATTTCTTCTTTTTAATAATTACTTTTACCTGTTTCTTTTTAGAGGTTTTTATCGTATTTTTTGTAGGTGCTTTAATAATCTCTAATTGTTCTGCTGCCTCTGCATCTTCTTCCTCTTCGACTTCTTCCTTTATAACAACCTGCTCTTCCGTTACAGCTGGCTGCTGTGTTGTTGCCTGTTCTGTCGTTGCCTGTTGCGTTGTTGCCTGCTGCGTTGTTGTCTGTTCTGTCGTTGTTGTCTGTGGTATTACTTTAGGAATTATTTCTTTCTTTGTTTCTCCACAGATCTTACAGGTGTATGTTCTAATACCTGTTTCCTGCTCTGTTGCTTCTTTTGTCACTTTGCCATCATCCCACTCATGACCATCTTCCGGGCATTCATAAAGATTTGTCACATCTGACATCTCATACAACCCCGGCTGTCCGCTCTGTAAGCGGTCATATGCCACTAATGTATAAGCTGCCTGCTCTGTTGCCATCAGATTCGGAACAACCTCATCAGTTTGCGAATGTTTGAATCCACCACTTGTTTTGTCGTAATAACTTAAAAATGCATCTAACACAGAAATATCATTCTTTATGAATCTCTCGTCTGTATCTGCATCAATTCCTATTGCAGACAAAGCACAAATAACTTGTGCACAACTTTCACTTGAAATATTCGTATACGTTTGTCCACCATACTCAAACACACTAGTATACAGACCATCTTTACCCTGCAATCCGGACAATAAAGTTACCCCTTTATTTACTGCCTGTTTCACTTTCTTGTCAGAACTATAATAAGGTGCTAATGCCTGGATCGTCATTGCTGTCATATCAATATCAGAAACTGCCGTTGCATCGGTTGCCGGATCACCATATCCCCAACCCCCATCTGTCGTCTGATGTTTCAAAATATAATCAAGCAACTTTTCTCTTGTTGTAACATTATTAATTCCTTCTGCCTTCGGAACCTCATACTTACCAGAATCTAACGCAATCAACGCATAATCTGCACCATTTAATCCCTGGTTCACAACATAATCAAAATCCGCTAACGGCTCTAACAAGTTCTTTCCCTCAACGTCGACCGGATTCGCACCAATCGCCGTTAAAGCTATAACTACCCGGGAATTATCCGTAGATTTTGTAGCACTTAATTTATTTCCTTCCTTATCAGCTATATATGCCTTCACCTGTTCATAGTAAGAATGATACCATGCAATATCCGTTACGCCATCCCTTGCAAGGGAAAGAACCGACCATTCTCCACCAACTGAACTAACCACCGGACCTGAAACCGCATTTTTCAGATATGTTAAAGTTTTAGTCTTTACTGCAGAATATTCCAGCTTAGAAGGCTCTTCCGTATCATCCTTCTTATCCTCTTTACCTGTTACCGTAATATTACACTGTGCTGTTGCCCCATTACCATCTGCTGCTTTTACTGTAACAACCGCTGTTCCAACCGCTTTAGCAGTAATAATTCCCTTATCATTTATCTCAACAATGTTTGAATCTGACGAAGTCCAACTAATGGCTGTATTGGCTGCGAAAGACGGTTTTACATCTGCTGTTAATTTTCGTTTCTGTCCTACAGATAAGGATACCTCTTTCTTATCTAAGGTTATTGTCTGAACCGGTGTTGTAATAGGTTCTGCAGCTGCATCCTGGTAACTATGTACATAATAGAATTCTACGTTATCACCATCTGCAAGCTTATAGCCGGACATTCCGAAGTTCGGTGACTTACCATTTACTTTATACATCCATCCGGATCCGCTTCCGTTCATCATCTGTGCAAGCGTAACTCCATCCGGTGTAATAACGCCAGACACATAAGAATTGCTACCCACACGCTGAAATCCATACTCATTAAAAGCATCATCAATTAAATCTAATGCCGTCTTCTGATCCGCTTCTGTATAAGTTCCCTTAAACCCATCAATCCATTTATAAAATGCCTTATGCGGATTGGTTCCGTGTACATCATCACCAATTAATGTAAATGTTACACTAATTTGTTTTGTCTGAGAATCCGTCGAACAAACTTTGACTAAAAAACTCTTTGTATCCGTTACTTCATTGAACACAAGAGTTGCCTTTAATGTAACTGATACAACTCCACTTTCCGGAAGTGTTACCGTTCCATCATTTGCAATCACATCTTCCTTATTACTTATCCATGTAATCGCACTGCCATGTTTGCCTTGTGTCGGAAGTTCTATTGTTCCAGCCTCCCTGACATCTGTTTGAATGGATAACTCGTCTTTATCCCGGGTAACACTTCCCTTATCTGTAGAATATACTGTCATCCAGAATGAATTCGTAACAATAGTATCATTCTTTGTTATTGTTGCTTTCAGCGTAACTGATTGTGTTCCGGTTGCCGGCAAGGTAACAACACCTTCATTAGTAATATAATCCGTCTTATTACTCGTCCATGTAATCGTACTGCCATTCTTACCCTTTGTTGGTAATGCAAGTGTCTGTGCTTCATACAACTTAGTAGACTCAAATTTCAGCTCTTTACTGTCAGCCGCTGCCTGTTGATAATCCACTGACTGCACCTGAACTGAAAACGATCTTGTAGCTGTTGTATCATTATATGAAATGGTAGCTTTTATACTTACCGATTCTTTGTCTTTCGTTGGCAGAACTACTTTTCCTTCATTAGAGATAACTTCCGGTTTATTACTCTCCCATGTAATCGTTGAATCGTTGCTTCCTTTTGTTGGTAATACAAGCTGACAATCTTCCAGAATTGGGGATGTAAATGCTTGTAACTCCGCCTTATCTTCTGCTACACGAAGCTTATCTGACTTACCAATCACTGCCGTTGGTTCCGATGTTATCTTCGAATCATTTCCACCCGTTACTACAACACGAAGCTGTTTTCCAACATACGTTTCTGTATCCGGTAAAGAAAATGTTGAATATACTGCATCTGCAATATCCTCATACCCTTCTTCGTTTGACACCTGCCATTGGTAGCTGACACCGGTTGGCTCCGCATCACTTTCTCCAGTAATGACAGCCGTTAAAATCGCACCAGACAACGCATTGCCACTAATTGCTGCACTCTGTACTGCGACAGGAGTTACTTTTATTCCTTTACCCTCCCACACTAATGCAGGATAACCATTCGTTTGCTCGAACACACAATCTGCTGGAACAAGACTCTTCATAGATGTCGTAAATGCATTTAACTCACTGACCATAGAATTCTTCTTGAACTCCTCATCTGTCCGTGCACCCTGTTCCTTGGCATCTGACAAATAATAATTATTCACCCCAGATACCGGCGAGATAGAATAACTCTTACCGCCTGTCAATGTTCCCACCGAATAACAATTATAAGGTTTTGCACTATATGCAATACCACTTATATATGTTTCCTTTGAAGCCGCCTGTAAAGTTCCTTCATTATAGGATAGCCAGATATCCCCACCATCTGCATATCCTGCAATACCACCTATATACATCCATTTGGAATTCTCAACTGTTATTGTCCCACGATTCACGCATCCAATGATGTATGGTTTTCCTGTCCTTTGACGTCCTATAATACCACCTATATATGCTCCGGAAACGGTACTGTCTGCCGGAATCGTAATGGTTCCCCCAAACGAACATTTCTCTACCAGTGCCGTATCCGTTATATTATATCCTACTACTCCGCCGACATAACCACCATTCTTATTACAGGTAATCTTCACACTACTATGACAATTAACAACTTTTCCTTTGTTATTTGCTGTGAGTCCTCCGATATTCATATGATTTCCAGTATATGTTCCGGTAATATCAGCAATATTCTCAATAGTTCCTGTATTCGTTCCAAAAATACCCTGATCTTTATCAGTCGACTCAAAGGTAAGATTCTCAATCTTATGATTCTGACCATCAAATATTCCCGCATATTCTACAATCGGAACCCACGTCTTATCCTTCATATCAATATCATTTGTCAGTACAGCATTCAGATTCTTTTCTCCTGCATTCACCTTTGTCGCAAATGCAAGGAAATCGTCTGCACTTCCAAGTTCATAAGTACCTTCTGCATTCGGCGCAAGCGTTATTGTCTCTTCTGCCTGTACCTGTAGCAGACTTCCTGGAGAAATCAAACTGAATGCCATTACCAGCATCAACAGCCAGGAAAATGCTCTTGTCTTTGTCTGTCTCATTCTATTTCCTTTCCTTTCTTCTCCGCCACATTTTGTTTTTTCATTATTTTCTTTTGTGCGTTTCTTGCCCGTTTCATCTCGATTCGCTTCTGTTGTCTTCGCTGCGCCCTCGTCTGCTCCGGCGGTTCTTTGATCCCTGCTGCCTCTAAGGCCCTCGGCCATGGACCGAGATAGGACTTGATCATGGCAACTTCCTCTTCGGAGAAATCCGACTTATGCGGATACCGGTCTAACATCATATATTTTTCTTTCAATATATAAATGCAATCCTCTCTTGTCATTTTCATTGCCGACTCCTTATGCAGACTTATCGTTCTATTTATAGAACAAAAACTTCTATAAAGTAAAAAAACGCCTTGCCCTTGAAAAGCAAAACGCAACAAAAAGACACTCCGAACATGCCGAAATGAATCATTTGATACTTTTCCTTACCCAAAAGCGTGAAACACCTGAAATATGCGAGTAATCTGGCTGAAAGAACTAACAAACATGCTATCCCTCTGTCCATACGACATAGTAATATATCTGCAATTCTTAACACAGTAATGGCGGTTGCACCGGATTCACACCGGGTTTCCCTCTGATCTGTTCTAGGCATACTTCGCATGAACAGAGCATATTTCATTTAATTACATGTCACATTGTACGGGGCAATCCTTAGAATGTCAATAAATATTGCCATTCTTTTTCTGCCATGTTACAATTCTAAAAGATTTCTTATTTAAACAATTACGAAAGGATCCAAGTTGCCGCTTCGATGCTTTCTTTTAAACCATAGAAAGGAGTGCTCATGAAACCGTCTGGTTATTACACTTCCGGCGAATTTGCAAAGATGGCACACATTACCGTCCGCACAATCCGCTACTATGACAAACAGAATATCTTGAAGCCTTCCTATGTGAATGAGTCCGGGGCACGCTTCTACACGGACGAAGATTTTGCAAGACTACAGCAGATTCTTCTATTAAAGTACCTTGGTTTTTCATTAGAGGACATCCGCGACATGACAATTGGCGATCCCGATTATCACATGCTCCGCAACTCGCTTAATCTGCAGCTTAAGCTGGTGAAAGACCGGATCGAACAGATGCAGTTAGTTGCCCGTGCCATTGAGGATACAACCGATGCCATTGACAACAACCAGGAGATCAACTGGAGTCAGATGCTTAACCTGATTCATTTAACGAGTATGGAAAACACGTTGAAAGCACAGTACCAGAATGCAACCAACATTTCTGCCAGAATCCGTCTGCACAAGCTCTACACCACCAACCAACAGGGCTGGTTTCCATGGGTTTATGAGCAATGCCACATTACAGATCGCATGCATGTGTTAGAGCTCGGCTGTGGCAATGGTGCATTATGGAAAGAGAATTTTTCAAAGATACCAAAGCATTGTTCCATCCTGTTAAATGATATTTCAGAAGGAATGCTTCGTGACACAAGACGTGAGATTTCCTCCCTTGAACATACCATGTCAGGCAGTTCCAGAGAGCTTCCGAATTCAGCAGCGTCTGAAACAACTCCCACAAAGAAAGAACGTTTTACCTTTCAATCCTTTGACTGTCATACCATTCCTTACGCAGACAACAGCTTTGATCTGGTGATTGCTAATCACGTTCTCTTCTACTGCAACGATCTGAATGCCGTATTAGAGGAAGTGCGCCGTGTATTGAAACCGGATGGTCATTTTGTGTGCAGTACCTATGGGGCATCTCATATGCAGGAAATCACACACCTGGTACAGGACTTTAACCCGCAGATTACCTTGTCTGCCGATCATCTGTACGAGCGTTTTGGCTTGGAAAATGGTGCCTCTTTGCTTGCACCATACTTCTCCTCGATTGATATGAAATGCTATGAAGATGGTCTGTTCGTAACAGAAAGTGAACCACTCATTGAATATATCCTGTCCTGTCATGGTAATCAGAACCAGTATATCTTAGACCGCTATAAGGATTTCCACGCATTTGTAAGCCGGAAGACAAAGAAAGGATTTTCCATTACCAAAAATGCTGGCATCTTTGTATGTAAGAAATAAGCAGACCGCAACATATTGTGTCTGCTTATTTTTTTCTAAAAAAACTTATATTTTTCACAAATTTCCTCTTGCAAGTGACGTTACGTCACCCTATATAATGCAGCTAACAAGCAGAAAATGTCTCATTTGACCCACCTGTTTGTTGCGACATCTAAGACAGCACATACATTTTAATAGAATTTATACAAGGAGGCATATTATGAAAGGTATTATTTTAGCTGGTGGTTCAGGCACACGTCTTTATCCACTTACCATGGTAACTTCAAAACAGTTACTCCCAATCTATGACAAACCAATGATCTATTACCCGATGTCTGTATTAATGAACGCAGGCATCCGCGACATTTTGATTATTTCTACCCCACAGGATACGCCACGTTTCAAGGAATTACTTGGTGACGGACATCAGTTTGGTGTATCATTATCATATGCAGTACAGCCAAGTCCGGACGGACTGGCACAGGCATTTATCATCGGAGAAGAATTCATCGGTGATGACACGGTAGCAATGGTATTAGGTGATAACATTTTTGCCGGACATGGTCTGAAAAAGCGTTTGAAAGCGGCTGTAGAGAATGCAGAAAGCGGCAAGGGTGCAACGGTATTCGGTTATTATGTCGATGATCCGGAGCGTTTCGGTATTGTAGAGTTTGATTCCGAAGGTAAGGCAATCTCAATCGAAGAGAAGCCGGAGCATCCAAAGAGCAACTACTGTGTAACCGGTCTTTACTTCTATGATAACAAGGTAGTTGAGTATGCGAAAAACTTAGCTCCAAGCGCAAGAGGCGAGTTAGAGATTACCGATCTGAACCGCATTTACTTAGAGAAGGGCAACCTGAATGTAGAGCTTCTCGGTCAGGGATTCACCTGGTTAGATACCGGAACACACGAAAGTCTTGTCGAGGCAACGAACTTCGTGAAGACCATGGAGAGCCATCAGCATCGTAAGATTGCATGCTTAGAGGAGATTGCATATCTCAATGGATGGATCAACAAAGAAGAGGTCTTAGAAGTGTATGAACTTCTGAAAAAGAACCAATACGGACAGTATTTAAAGGATGTCTTAGACGGCAAATACTTAGACGTATTACACTAAGAACTATATCAAAACGGCATCTTATAAAGAACATTTCTTCTTGATTTGAATTCGTTTTGAGTCAACAATAACACAACAAAAGGAGATTTATTATGACAATTATTGTAACTGGCGGAGCCGGATTTATTGGAAGTAACTTTATTTTTCACATGTTAGACAAGTATCCTGATTATCGGATCGTTTGCTTGGACTGCTTAACTTATGCAGGTAACTTGTCAACCCTTGCACCGGTTATGGACAATCCAAACTTCCGTTTTGTAAAGGAAAGCATCACAGACCGTGAAGCTGTATACAAATTATTTGAAGAAGAGCATCCTGACATCGTTGTCAACTTCGCAGCAGAAAGCCACGTTGACCGTTCCATCGAGAACCCTGAGGTATTCTTAGATACGAACATCAAGGGAACTGCAGTATTGATGGATGCATGTAGAAAATACGGCATCACCCGTTATCATCAGGTATCTACCGACGAGGTATATGGTGATCTTCCACTTGACAGACCTGACCTGTTCTTCACAGAGGAGACTCCGATCCACACAAGCAGCCCATACAGCTCATCTAAGGCTGGTGCAGACTTATTAGTTCTTGCTTACCACAGAACCTATGGTTTGCCTGTAACGATCAGCCGTTGTTCTAATAACTACGGACCATATCATTTTCCAGAGAAGCTGATCCCTCTTATGATCGCAAACGCATTAAATGACAAACCACTTCCGGTATACGGTAAGGGTGAGAATGTTCGTGACTGGTTATATGTTGAGGATCACTGTAAAGCAATCGACCTGATCATCCACAATGGACGTGTCGGTGAGGTATACAACATTGGTGGTCACAACGAGATGAAGAACATTGATATCGTTAAGATCATCTGTAAGGAACTTGGCAAACCGGAAAGTCTGATCACATATGTATCTGACAGAAAGGGACACGATATGCGTTATGCAATCGACCCAACTAAGATTCACAATGAACTTGGCTGGTTACCTGAGACCAAGTTTGCAGATGGTATCAAGAAGACGATCCAGTGGTATCTTGACAACAAGGAGTGGTGGGAGACGATCATTTCCGGCGAGTATCAGAACTACTACGAGAAGATGTACGGTAACCGCTAAGACATATAATCGTCTGATCTGATATTGTATAAGAATAATTCTTTTCGGATAACCTTATAGTGGGTTATCCGAATGTTAATTAGCCAAACGCGGCATTGAAGGAATTGGCAGTGACATCGCCGATACGTATAGCGGTGCAGATGACGGAACCGCCGTTACTACCATGCGCTATGTACCGATCGATCTGACCGATGGCGAAGCCGTGCAGGCACGTATTATTTTTGAGCAGCCGGATGCTGTGATTCACTGCGCAGCCTGGACTGCCGTAGATGCAGCCGAAAATGAAGAGAATCAGCACAAAGTACGGGGCATTAACTTTGGCGGTACAAAGAATGTTGCAAATGTATGCAGCGAATTGAAGATTCCTATGATGTACATTTCCACAGACTATGTATTCAATGGTCAGGGCACAGAACCATGGAAACCGGATTGCACCGACTACGCACCACTGAATGTATACGGCAGTACCAAACTTGCCGGCGAACAGGCTGTTACAAGCCGCTTAGACAAGTTTTTCATTGTCCGTATTGCCTGGGTATTTGGTACAAATGGCAAGAACTTTATCAAGACTATGCTGAATGTTGGCAAGAGCCATGACGAATTAAAGGTAGTCAACGATCAGATCGGTACACCAACTTATACGTATGACTTAGCAAGACTTCTCGTTGATATGATCCAGACGGATAAATATGGTTTCTATCATGCAACCAACGAGGGCGGCTATATCAGCTGGTATGATTTCACAAAAGAGATCTTCCGTCAGGCAGTAGAACTTGGACATACCGAATACAGTGAAGACCGCCTGAAGGTACTTCCTGTGACAACCGAAGAGTATGGTGTATCCAAGGCCGCAAGACCATTTAACAGCCGTCTTGATAAAAGCAAGTTAGTAGAACAGGGCTTCACACCATTACCAACCTGGCAGGATGCGTTAAGCCGTTATTTGAAAGAGATTGATTTTTAAAGGAGATATAATCATGGGACAGATTAAAGTCGAGAAAAATGCAGGTGGCATTGAGGGATTATGTGTGATCACTCCTGCCGTACATGGTGATGCCAGAGGATATTTCATGGAGACCTATAATAAAAATGATATGGAAGAAGCCGGATTGACAATGGAATTCGTACAGGATAACCAGTCCTGCTCCACCAAGGGTGTCCTTCGCGGCCTTCATTTCCAGAAGGAATTTCCACAGGGCAAGTTAGTTCGTGTCGTAAAGGGTTCTGTATTTGATGTAGCGGTTGACTTAAGAAGCAATTCTGAAACCTACGGCAAATGGTTCGGTGTTGAGTTAACCGAAGAGAACAAGAAACAGTTCTATATTCCAGAAGGCTTTGCACATGGTTTCTTAGTATTAAGTGATATTGCTGAGTTCTGTTATAAGTGTACAGACTTCTATCATCCAGGCGATGAGGGCGGTCTTGCATGGAACGACCCGGAGATTGGTGTAGAATGGCCACAGCTTGAAGGTGAGTACAAAGGAACCGCTTCCGGTGAGGGATATCATTTAACCGACGGAACCGCGCTTAACTTAAGCGACAAAGACCAGTTATGGGTAGGTCTGAAAGATACCTTCCACTTCTAAAATTTTTACACAATAGAGTCGACATATAATAGGGTTGAGACAAACAGATCTCAGCCCTATCTTTAATTATTATCGAAAGGACTGAATTACATATGAGAAAATTCATTGAATAATTCAAAGCGTTTGCACTCAAAGGAAATGTCATGGATATGGCAGTCGGTGTGATTATTGGTGGTGCTTTTTCCGGAATCGTAACCTCATTAACTGACAACTTTATCAATCCGATCCTCAAGTTCCTTACAGCCGGAGCCCGCTATTCCTTACAGGATGTTGGTGGATTTGCCTCTAACTTCCTGAGTGCTGTTGTGAACTTCTTAATTATGGCATTTATCCTGTTCTGTATCATGAAAGCAATCAATAAGGCGATGTCATTTGGCAAGAAGCAGGAAGTAGAAGTAAAGACCACAAAGATCTGCCCGTATTGCAGATATGAGATTCCGATCGAGGCAACCCGTTGCGGACATTGTACTTCTGAATTGAATGAGCAGGATGCTTAGACTTGAGGCTTTTTTACATCCACGTGGAACTTTCCGCATAAAAGAAGATGCCATACACTCATCCGGGTATATGGCATCTTTTCTATCCAAATATATTCGATTACAGCAGATTCTTCCGAAGTTCTGCTCCATCCTTTGCAGAAAGATACGCCGGCGCAATATCAAATACCGTCTTACATCCGGTCTGTCCTTCCTGCTGTAAGCGATAAGCTGCTCTTGCATAAGCAACGATCACACAGGCTGTAAATTCCGGATTGGAATCCAACTTCAGGCTGTACTCGATCACATGCTTGTTCTCCTGCTCCCAACCAGTCTGACCGGAACGGATCACAAATCCACCATGTGGGATTCCGCTGTGATTTGCCTTCAATTCCTCTTCACTGATAAAGTGTACTGTTGTATCATAATCAGCAAAATAGTTCGGCATATTCTTAATAGTCTCTTCTACTTTAGCCGCATCTGCACCCTCTTCTAAAACAACAAAACATTCTCTGGTGTGCTTCTGTCTGGTTGTAAGTTCCGGATTCTCTCCATTTCTTACTGCCTCTAATGCTGACTCAACCGGAATCGTGTACTGCTTACCATCCTTGACACCCTCTACACGACGAATTGCATCCGAATGTCCCTGGCTGACACCTTTTCCCCAGAATGTATAATCCTTACCTTCCGGCAATATGCAGTTTGCATACAGACGGTTCAGTGAGAACATACCCGGGTCCCAGCCAACAGATATAATTCCAACATGACCATTCTTCTTTGCTGCTGCATCCACATTCTCAAAATGCTCTGGAATTCTTGCATGGGTATCAAAGCTGTCTACCACATTGAATAGCTCCGCATACTTTGGTGTCTGCTCCGGCAGATCGGTTGCACTGCCACCACAAAGGATCATGACATCGATCTTATCCTTCCACTGCTCTACATCTGCAATGGAACACACCTTGGCATCCTTTGTTAAGATGGATACACTCTCCGGTGGACGTCTTGTAAATACAGCTACCAATTCCATATCCGGATTCTGCTTGATCGCACATTCCACACCACGGCCTAAATTACCATATCCTAATATTCCGATTCTCATTTTACTGCCTCCTGTTTTTATAACATAACTTTCATTTTTTAATTATATTATAAATATACTATCTTGTGAACTACCCATTTTTGAAAACCAATTGGCTAAAACGGTGCTATTTTCTTACTCTTCTCTTCGCTGGATCTTCTTACTCATATGTAAAGAATCCATCTCCATCCTTTTCATTATATAAGCCATAACCCGCAAGTGTATCTGACTTCTGCTGTTCCTCACTCATAACGCCAGACCGCCAGCTCAAGAAATCCTGTGATAGCTCAGCAACTGGAGCATCCTTCGTATAGAAATAGAATGTCTCGCCACCGCTGATTCCATACACATCACTTGGCACATAACGAACTCCGTCTTCTATTTTTTCTTCCTTCTCCTCGACATTCACATTAGAAAGTGTCATAGAATAGGTATAATCATTTACTTTCTTGATGTTACTAAACTGTCCGGTAAATGTTGCCACATAAATGCTGCCATTTGGATAATCATCTCCACTCTCACCCATCTCAGCATCATGATAACTGCCGCTAAAGGAGCCATCCGGATTCAGCTTAAGTTCCGTCGACCAGGCACCTGCTCCACTTGCAAATATCATATCAATCGCCTCACTGATTGGCAATGTTGTCGAAGCTGCTGCTTCGCTTGCATCCTGCGTTGCTGCCTCTGTTGCTTCTGTGGTCGTTGCCTCCGTTGTTGTTGCCTCTGTCGTTGTGCTCTCTGTTGTTGCTTCCGTCGTTGTCATCTCCTGTGTTGTCTCTGTTGTCGGCTGTGTATTATCTCCACATCCCCACAGACAACCTGCGCATAACATTGCGCCTATCATCCATGCTGCTTTTTTCTTCATACTGTTCACTCCTCTTTACTGATATATCGTATCTCTACTATAACACAATCTTATTCTTTTAAATCAAAATTTTTCTTAAAATCCACATTAGCGTACGTGCTATGGATTACAGTTCTTACAAGGTTCATACCCTTGTTCAATCAAAGCTTCCCGCGACTGCGTTGACACGACCTTATTCGTCTCCGACATTCGTTTCACACTGGCACACGTTGGGCGATGGAATTTCTTCGTATTTGCATTCAAAATATAATCACCCTGTTCTGCACTGCCATCTGATGTATCCGTTGCCACACCATTGTTATCTACATTATCCGTATCAACCGAACCTGTCCCATCAGGTCGGCTGCCTTTGGCACTTCCCGTTGGCTCGCCCACCTGCCAGCTCTCGGAAGGACTTGCATTCCATGTGATCGTACTGCCATCCGATGTTGCCACGATCGTACCCTGTTCGTCGGTACGGAACACCTTTACTCCCATTGCCCGCAATTGATTCAGCACGCCAGCTCTTGGATGACCATAAGAATTTCCTTCCCCACAACTGATCACGCAATACGTCGGATGAACGGCAGTTAAAAAGTCTTCTGTATTGGCTGTATCTGCACCATGATGCGCCGCCTTAAAAACATCTGACTGTATCGTTAATCCACTTGCGATCATATCCTGTTCTGCTGCCTTTTCCGCATCTCCGGTAAATAAAAAGGAGGTATCGCCAAATGTCAGCCGGAACGCAAGAGAATAGTCATTCGTATTATCTCCATAATCTTTGTCCGTATCCGTCAAGATCTGAAAGGATGCCTTGCCGAGCGTATATATCTGCCCTTGTTTCGGAGTAATGACTGTCTGTTCCCGCTGCCCGATTGTCCCGATCAATTCGTCATACGTCTTTGTGTCACTTGCACATGCAGGAAGCATTACTGTATCACAATCCATCTTATATAACACAACATCCATTCCGCCAATGTGATCTGCATCCGGATGCGTTCCAATCGCATACGTTAAATGATCCACATTCTGATGTAGCAGATACGACCACACCGTCGTTCCTTTGTTATTATTGCCTGCATCGAGCAGCATACTCTGATCTCCCTGCCGAATAAGAATGGAATCCCCCTGTCCGACATCGATGTAATGCACCTCTAATGTATCACCGGCTTCCAAAGAATTCGCATCAGCGGTTCCGTAATTTCCTGTCTGTTCGTCCGTTTCAAGCCCGGCAACCGCATCTCCTTGTGCATTGCTGTCATCCTGTGCTTCGTCGTTTTCATCTGCCGCCGTTGTTATATTTGTACTTTTCTGCGTTGTTACATTCTCATCCAAGGAACACCCCACAAGGCAGCCACACAAACTCATGATCAGAAATAAAACAACCCATAATTTCCTATTCATTTCTTCTATCTCCCATTATTAAAATATCCCATTACCAGATTGAGGCGAATCGATATAACATATCACAATTCCTGTTATATCAATTCACCTCTCATAATTGTTGCTATCAGTATGGGAAGTTCGCTGCTCCATTTACCGGTGTTCCTGTCGTATTCATTGAGATTCCGGTATCGATCAGTACATGCCCATAGAAGTCTGTCACTCGGAATGTAAATGGTCCTGTTCCCATTCCTGCTACCGCCGTAAAGTAATTGTATTCCTGTCGTGGCAGCTCGACATATGTATTCTTCGCTGTATCAAAATATTCTAATTTCTTAATCGGATACCGGTGATTGCGCACCTGCACTTCCGCCCAATACTGGGAGCTTGTCGGTTTGAACACATACTGAATCGGCTCCGTTGTCGGAAGCGGAACGATCCTCCAAGAGATCTTCATTCTTCCGGTCACAAGTGGTTCGATCTGCTGAAAAGTCTTTCTCGTCAGATCAATATCTCCCTTCTTTCCTTCCGGCAGACGATCTGTAATGACAACATTGATCTTATCCCCGTCCTTATCCGTAATCTCAATATAGGCACCTGCTAACCCATTCATATAATCCTCATTGTTCATTGCCGCTGTATAATATGTATTTTCCATATAATCAATATTGGCTGCACCACCAGATTCCCGATCATAATAAGTTCCCTCACCGGTATGTACCTGATCTAAAGAATACTCTCCCGCGTCCTGATTCTTCGTATCCTCACTTGGTGCAGCGGAAGTATTATTCTTTTCATCGGAAGGTTTCTCCGCTGTGTTCTGCCCTTGTTCGGTCGTCTTCTCTGTAGTTTCCTTTTCCGTTGTCGCTTCGGTTGTCTTTTCAATCAATTCCTCATCCGTAGGTATGATAATACTGATCACAGTAACCTTACAACGATATTTCTTCTTTCCAATCTTCGCCATGATCGTTGTTTTACCTGCCTGTTTCGCCCGTACCTTTCCCTTCTGATTCACTGTTGCAACCTTCTTATTACTACTTGACCATTTTGCTTTCTTCCGACTTCCCTTTACTTTCAGGATAACCTTCTGCCCGACTGATATCGTAAGCTTTGTCTTGTTTAACCGAGTCTTTGCCTGTGCCGGTTGTCCACTCAATCCTACGACACATAGCAGTATTACCAATACACCATATAAAAATCTTCTCATCCTGCACCCCCATATTTTCTTTCGTTATGCCAAAAGTTCTCCTGCTTCATAGGAACATTTTATATAAGATTCATTATACCTTTCAATTTCTCTTGTGTAAATAATATCATACGCATAGGTCATGATTCAGACAGATCTCTGTGTTCTTTTGTTCAACCATTTTCCCTCCAATAGTAAAATAGAAGGATGACTTCATAGCCATCCTTCTACTATTTTTTCACAGTTAATTCTGCAATGGAAATGTTTTAAACATTAACGGATCTCTGCTCCATGTGGCATATCCTTCTCGGCTGTCACAAGTGCAAGATTACCCTCTGCATCCTCTGCACAAAGGATCATTCCCTGTGATTCAATACCGGCAAGCTTTGCAGGCTTTAAGTTAGTTACAACAACAACCTTCTTGCCAACCATATCCTCCGGTGAATAATGTGCCTTAATACCGGATACGATCTGTCTTACTTCACTACCGATCTTAACCTGTGAGCAAAGTAACTTCTTAGACTTCTTCACTTCCTCGCAAGCGATAACCTGTCCGATCTGAAGCTGGATCTTATCGAACTCATCAATCGTGATCTCCGGCTTCTTCTCCTCTAAATCAATACCCGGATTGTCATCCTCCGGTTCCGGTTCTGGTGCCGGCTGTAATGCGGCTACCTTCTCTAATACCTCGTCAAGGTCTAATCTCGCAAATAAGATCTCCGGCTTATCGGTTACCTTTGTACCTGACTTGTATCCACCGAAACGAACCAGATCATTTACTTTACGCTTTGGTGCATTTAACTGTGCAAGAATCTTCTCGGAAGTCTCCGGCATATATGGCTCTAACAGGGTTGCACCGATAATGATGCTCTCTACCAGATTGTAAAGTACCGTTGCCAGACGATCCTTCTTGTCCTCTTCCTTTGCAAGTGCCCAAGGCATCGTCTCATCAATATATTTGTTACACCTCTTAAAGAGATTGAAGATCTCAGTCATGGCATCTGCCACACGCAGCTTATCCATTGCATTCGATACACGGATTCTTGTATCCAATGCGTAATCGATCAACTCCTGATCTACCGGCTCTGCCACCTTCTTATTCGTTATCTCACCATCAAAATACTTGTTAGACATAGAGATTGTGCGGTTCACCAGATTACCAAGTGTATTGGCAAGATCGGAATTCAGACGCTCTACTAACAATTCCCATGAAATGACACCATCATTCTCAAACGGCATCTCATGTAATACAAAGTAACGAACCGCATCCACACCAAACATATCTACCAGATCATCTGCATAGATCACGTTACCCTTTGACTTGCTCATCTTACCATCACTCTGGATCAGCCATGGATGACCGAATACCTGCTTTGGAAGTGGAAGTCCTAATGCCATCAGCATGATCGGCCAGTAAATGGTATGAAAACGGAGAATGTCCTTACCGATCAAATGCAAATCACATGGCCAGTATTTCTCAAACATCTTATCGCTGTGACCATCTAAGTCATATCCAAGTCCGGTAATATAGTTGGTAAGTGCATCGATCCATACATAAATGACATGCTTTGGATCAAAGTCTACCGGAATCCCCCACTTAAAGGAAGTACGGGATACACACAGATCCTGAAGCCCCGGCAATAAGAAGTTATTCATCATCTCATTCTTACGGGACTCTGGCTGAATGAACTCCGGATGGGTGTTGATATAATCGATCAGCTTGTCCTGATACTTGCTCATCTTGAAGAAATATGCCTCTTCCTTCGCCGGCTGTACCTCCCGGCCACAATCCGGACATTTACCATCTACTAACTGCGACTCGGTAAAGAATGACTCACACGGTGTACAATACATACCTTCGTACTCACCCTTGTAGATATCTCCCTGATCGTATAACTTCTTGAAGATCTTCTGTACCTGCTTCTCATGATCCTCATCGGTTGTACGGATGAATTTGTCATAAGAGGTATTCATAAGATCCCAGATTCTCTTGATCTCACCTGCGGTCTGGTCTACAAACTCCTTCGGTGTAACTCCGGCTTCCTCAGCTTTCAACTCGATCTTCTGTCCATGCTCGTCAGTTCCTGTCTGAAAACGAACATCATATCCTACGAATCTCTTATATCTTGCAATACTGTCTGCAAGTACGATCTCGTAAGTATTCCCAATGTGTGGTTTGCCTGATGTGTAGGCAATGGCAGTTGTAATGTAATATGGTTTCTTTGCCATGTTTGTTACCCTCCTTTATTTATGTTTCTCAATATGATTTTGATGTTATGTGGAAAAAAACAAGCCCACCTTTAAATAAAAACTTAAAGGCGAGCTATTCTCTCACGGTACCACTTTAATTCATCTGCATATCACTATGCTGACCTTACCAACTGGCTATTACCAGTCTACACTATAACGGGTGTTCCCGTTCTCTGCTAAACAAATGTCTCACAAAGAATGCTCCAAGACCATCTTCCATCTGTTCCTTCTTTCCCTGCTCTCAGCTTATCAGGTTCTCTGTCAAAGCGTTCCCAGATGTACTCTTCTCTTCCTCGCACATAACTATACAACTGTTATTGATTATAGAATGGGATATCCTTTCTGTCAAGGTAAAGGATGATTCACTTTATAACTTCGAATATCCGTAACTGTTAACGATTGCTTCAATGCGCTTACCTGCCTGGCAGTATGGACACTGATTATGTGGATATGTCTTATACTCCGGAATATCGGACGCCTTAAATAATGTATGTACCGGCTGCCCTGCGATCACTTCATTCGCAGAGAAAATAGCAGAGATACCTGCTACGATTCCTCCATAATAAGAGATACACTCTAAGCTTCTCTCGATCGTACGTCCGGTTGTTGCAGATGCCAATAAGAATAACACATGTCTGCCCTTGATCATTGGCTGGATGTTATCCCGGAAGATCATCTGTCCTGCGGAATTGAACTCCGGTGTTACTACATACATTGCCTTGTGCTGATTCATTGACATGATACCGGAATTGGTTAATTCCTCTGCAAGATAGCCGCCGATCACTTCGGTTCCGTCCATACATACGATGGTGTCAACGATCGTGGTTCCCACATATTCTCCTGCGATAGACTTGGCTGCAGCACGCGCCATGCTCTGACGGGACTTTAACGTTGTCATATCAATATAATGTGTAATATGCGAATGGTTTGTCGCAAAATGTCCCGGTACAACTGTAATACTTACACTGTTGTTATACTGGGAGTATACCTTCATTGCCTGATGTTCAAATGTCATAATAACCCTCCTTTAGATTCAATATAATGACTATTTCTATTTTATCTGTTTTTGCTTGTGATTTCAAGAGAAAGTATGTTAGAATATTTCTGGTTTTTACAAAGAAAACAACGAATCTTACATTGCATACGGAGGATTTTATTATGCATTCATCGATTCAACTGGTTGCCTTAGACATGGATGGCACATTATTAAACAGCAGCAAACAGCTTCCGGCCGACTTTATGGATTGGGTACACAACCACCCCTCTATTCAGACGGTTATCTCCAGCGGGCGGCAATATTACAATTTGGTTTCCCTTTTTGAACCGGTAAAAGATCAGTTGATCTATATTTCCGATAATGGGGGATATGTGTTTGAACAGGATCAGATGATCTACAGCAATGCTATGACCGCCGAAGACATCCGGGAATGTCTTTCTGTGTTGTCCGGTGTGGATGGTCTTTCCTTGATTCTCTGCGGAGCCCGGTCTGCATATATGTATCACGCATCGTCTTATATAGAAGAAAATGCGCACATGTATTATGGGCGTCTTCAATTTGTCACAGACTTAGATGCCGTGATTGGAACAGACTGTATTGCCAAGATTGCTATATTTGTAGATGATCACAACGCAGAGAACGTCTACCGTAATTTTCCGACCCTGAATGAGCGGATCACCCCTATCTTATCCGGCGATTCCTGGATTGATGTCTCTAACCGTTCCGTCAGCAAAGGTGCTGCCGTTACTGCACTGCTGCAACGTCTGTCCATTCCGCCCGAACGCGCAATGGCTTTCGGTGATTTTCTGAATGACTACACCTTGTTGCAGAGCTGTGGCGAAAGTTATGCCATGGCGAATGCACATCCCGACTTAAAAGCAATTGCAAAGCATGTGACCGCTTCAAACGATGAGGATGGCGTTATGAAAATATTACGTACCCTGTGACCGACAGCTTCCGCCACTCCTTATCGCAAGATGTATTATAATTGAGGAAATGCACCACAATATCTGTCGTTTTTCAGGTAAATCAACATTCACTCATTTTCAGATTGTATACAATTTTTCACTTCCGCAAATGCTTATTTTTCCTAGATTTTTTACACACATAACATTTCCTGAATGTTCCTTTTTGTATTGAAAAAAGTACAAAAAAGGAACATTTTTTCGTTGACGTGTATACAATATAAATCTATAATAGAGTCATAAGATTTTCACCAGCGATTTATAAGGTGAATTTTCAAAAAATTATATTAAAGGAGGACATTTTGAAATGAGATCAGAATGGAATGGTTTCACAGGCGGTAACTGGGAGAAATTTGTAGATGTTCGGGACTTTATCCAGAAGAACTACACACCATATGAAGGTGATGATTCTTTCCTTTGCGGACCTACTCAGAACACAAAAGATTTATGGGCAGAGGTTATGGACTTAACTAAGAAGGAGAGAGAAGCAGGCGGTGTTCTTGATATGGATACTAAGGTTGTTTCTACTTTAACTTCTCATGGTGCAGGATATCTTGATAAGGACAAAGAGACCATCGTTGGTTTCCAGACAGACAAGCCTTTCAAGAGAGGTATGAACGTATACGGTGGACTTCGTATGGCTATGAAGGCTTGTGAAGACAACGGATACAAAGTAGATCCAGAGATTGTTGATTTCTTCTCTAAGCACAGAAAAACACATAACGAAGGTGTATTCGATGTTTACGATCAGGAGATCAGAAGATGTCGTACAAACCATATCGTAACAGGTCTTCCAGATGCATACGGACGTGGACGTATCATCGGTGACTACAGAAGAGTTGCTCTTTATGGTACAGACTTCCTGATCGAAGACAAGAAAGCTCAGAAAGAGTCTTTCGGTACAGTTTACACAGATGATGTAATCCGTGGCAAGGAAGAGATCGCAGAGCAGATCAAAGCATTGAAAGAGTTAACAGAGATGGCTTCTTTCTATGGTTTCGATATTTCTAAGCCAGCTACTAACGTACAGGAAGCTATCCAGTGGACATACTTCGGATACTTAGGAGCTGTTAAAGAGCAGAACGGTGCTGCAATGTCACTTGGTCGTACAGCTACATTCTTAGACTGCTACGCTGAGAGAGATTTAGCTGCTGGTAAGTTCACAGAGGAGCAGATCCAGGAGTTCATCGATCACTTCATTATGAAGTTAAGATGCGTTAAGTTCGCTCGTACACCAGAGTACAACCAGATCTTCGCTGGTGACCCGGTTTGGGTAACAGAGTCATTAGGTGGTATGGGTGTTGATGGACGTACATTAGTTTCTAAGATGAGCTTCCGTTACCTTAACACATTGAACAACTTAGGTACTGCTCCAGAACCAAACTTAACAGTACTTTGGTCAACAAGACTTCCAGAAGGATGGAAGAAGTTCTGTGCTAAGATGTCTATCAAGTCATCTTCAATCCAGTACGAGAACGATGATATGATGAGACCAATTCACGGTGATGATTATGGTATCGCATGTTGTGTATCTTCAATGGTTATCGGTAAGGAAATGCAGTTCTTCGGAGCACGTGCTAACCTTGCAAAATGCTTACTTTACGCTATCAACGGTGGTGTTGATGAGTGTACAGGCGTTCAGGTAGGTCCTAAGTATCGTCCGGTTGTAGGTGATGTACTTGACTATGATGACGTAATGGCTAAGTTTGATGATATGATGGAGTGGTTAGCTACCGTATATGTTAATGCACTTAACATCATCCACTATATGCATGATAAGTATGCATACGAGAGAATTCAGATGGCTTTACATGACAGAGACGTTAAGAGATACTTCGCAACTGGTGTTGCTGGTCTTTCAATCGTTGCTGACTCATTATCAGCTATCAAGTATGCTAAGGTTAAGCCAATCCGTAACGAGCAGGGTATCGTAGTAAGCTACGAGACAGAAGGTGACTTCCCTAAATATGGTAACAACGATGATCGTGTTGATGAGATCGCTGCTTCTATCGTTACAACATTTATGGACAAGATCAGAAAGCATCACGTATACAGAAATGGTATCCCAACACAGTCAATTCTTACAATTACTTCTAACGTAACATATGGTAAGAACACTGGTGATACTCCTTGTGGACGTAAGCATGGTGCACCATTTGCTCCAGGTGCTAACCCACTTCATAAGAGAGATACTCACGGTGCTGTAGCATCTTTGGCTTCTGTAGCTAAGATCCCATTCAAGGATGCTCAGGATGGTATTTCTAATACATTCTCAATCATCCCAGGTGCTCTTGGTAAAGAGGATCAGGTATTTGCAGGAGATATCGATATCGACTTAAGCAAATAATTAGTGATTGGAGGTTATAATAATGGCCGACATGAATCAAGTTGATGATATAGTTGCCATGTTAGATAACATGGTTGCGAACGGACATGGACACATTAATGTGTCCGTGGACGATTCCGTAGAAGCTGGTGGCAAGACCACACAGACTATGGGCTGTACCGACTGTGCAAAGGGGGATCTCGCTTGCAGCGTTCCTACTTTGATGGAAGGTATGGATGAAGAATTACACAAATATTAATTATAAAGGAGGACATTACAATGGCAAGTACTCAGCAGGTAGATAACTTAGTAAATATGTTAGATGGTTATATGGCAGAAGGCGGATATCATCTTAACGTTAACGTATTGAATCGTGAGACATTATTAGACGCTCAGAAGCATCCGGAGAATTACCCACAGTTAACAATTCGTGTATCTGGATACGCAGTTAACTTCGTTAAGTTGACACCAGAGCAGCAGAATGATGTAATCTCAAGAACTTTCCACGACCATATGTAATATGGGTATAACAATTCATATCAGCGGCAATACTGACAGTAAGAAGCGTGGGTGCTTGCACACTAAGCTTCTTATCTGGAAGTATTGACATTGGAGGAATCTCCAACAGCGAGGAAATCCGCAGGATTTTCGCAGCTGGCTGATATGAATACATATTGGGCAGCGGCAACCGCAGCTGGCTGATATGTATTATGGTTTACTAAAGAAGGCAAGGGCATCTTCGCCCTTGCCTTTTTCTTAATCTAGTATAAGGAGAGGTATATATATGATCGGACACATTCATTCCATCGAAACCTGCGGCACCGTAGATGGTCCAGGCATGCGCTACGTCGTCTTCTTCAAAGGCTGCCCAATGCGTTGTGCCTACTGTCACAACCCGGATACCTGGGATCCAACCGGTGGCGAAGACCATACCGCAGATGATTTATTAGCACAGTTTGATTCCATGAAAGAATTCTACAAGAATGGTGGTATTACAGCAACTGGTGGCGAACCTTTAATGCAGCTTGATTTCTTAATTGAATTATTCGAAAAAGCAAAAGCAAAGGGAATCCATACCTGCTTAGATACATCCGGTGTAATCTTTCACCGTGACAATCCAACACTGCTTGCGAAGTTCGACCGTCTCATGAAAGTAACAGATCTCATCATGTTAGATATCAAACATATCAATCCGGAAGAACATCTGAAGCTCTGCAAACAACCAAATGACAATATCTTAGACTTTGCTAAGTATATTGATGAGAAAGGCGTCGATATCTGGATCCGCCACGTAATTGTGAAAGATATCACCTTAATTGACCACTATCTAGACGAATTGGGCTACTTTATCGGCGGATTAAAGCATCTCAAAGCATTAGATGTACTTCCATACCACAACATGGGTGAGATCAAGTATGAGAAGCTTGGCATTGATTATCCATTAAAGGGAATGGAACCATTGACTAACCAGGATGCAATCTATGCCCGGGATATTATCTTAAAAGGTGCCAAACGGCGCCGTCAGGATGATGCTGCCAAAGCAGCCCAATGAGACTTGAAAAAGCAAGCTGACACGTTGATTTTACAACAAACTTTACAAAATATTGTATTGAAAAAAAGCCTTGCTATCTAACGCAACTTGTTTTACAATATGATTAATGAGGTATTTTACCAATAAGCAATTATAATGTATACCAATTAAAGGAGGATATTATCATGGCATTTGTTATTGGCGATAGCTGTGTAGCATGTGGTGCTTGTGCTGGTTCTTGTCCAGTAGGAGCAATCTCAGAAGGAGATGGCAAGTTCGAGATCGATGCTGATTCATGCATCTCTTGTGGTTCTTGTGCAGGTACATGCCCAACAGGAGCAATTTCAGAAGAATAATCCGAAAAAGAAAGAGTCGCAAGCGACTCTTTCTTTTTTATTGTCCAAAATCATCTGCTATCTCACATAACTGATAAATACATTTCCACTGTCTTTTACTTTGCTCTCGAATTCTTCTCGTGATTCTACAACATCCTCGGTTTCTAACGGATTGATATACCGGATACGTTCTCCGTTATAACTTGTTACCAACACATAGGTGCCGTCTGCAAATCTTGTAATAACCGGAGCATCCTTGCACAGATAATACAAACCATTCTCAAAATCACATCCGGTAATATCCGTTCCCTGTCGTCCAGTATACTTAAGGATCACATCCTCTACCGGCATATCGTTTGCAAGATCCTGCTGCATCGCAGACAGATCCGGATTCTTTTCTTCATAGACACCCATCATGTAGATACATGCTGACAAGGTATCCTGTACATCTGCTACCGTATAGATCTTGATCTTATCTGCTACCGTATGATAATCCTTGACTGCAATCTTTCTCCATACGATCACACCATGTTCATCTAATACCACACCGGCATTCTCATAAGCCGCACGTACTGCCTCATTCAGATTCAGATAATCCGTCATATACTGTCCCTGTCCATAGGCATAGAACTTCTTATTAATATGATCAAATGTGATCTTAACCGTAGTATCTTCCTCATTGACAGTCTGTTTGGTAATCATCAGTTTCGGTTTGTTCGTCACATAAATATACTTCGGAAATGTCATATAAAGCTGATTATACGCATTATCTGTATACTTATACGAGACCTTGATCTCATCATCGTTCTCCTTCTCCTTATATGTGATAAAATCCTGTGTTGTTGGTTCAAATACACCATTGATCTTACGAACACGCTCTAAATAGACTACACCATCCTTTGCAGTTGCTTCCATTACATATACACCGGTAGAACCATATGTCTTAACAACCTTCTTCTTCTGATTGATAATATCAATGGTGGAGATTGGGCAGGTTACCGTCTTATCAAGTGCCACTTCAATATCCCCTTCCCGGATTCTCCCAAGAATCAGATCCTGTTCCACAAAACCAATGGTCTCTAAGCGTTCCCCACTTTCTGCATCCAACGTCCAGCTTTTCTTCGTATCGAGGTCTAATACCGTGACCTGTGTTGTATTCTCCGGCAACATCTCATTCGGATAACCGATCAGATGATTGTCATCGGATACCGCAAGATGCTCATTTAATACATCTTCGATAAATATCCCTGACTTCTTCGTCGCTGTATCTACCTTCACAACCGAGTCATTATCAAAATAATAGAACTCCCCATCTTTATTAAGATATAACAATGTCTCCATATCCTCTTTCAATATACTGTATGGCTTATTATTCTCGATAAACAGTATCTCCTGTGTGCGGTCTTTGTTCGCCTCAAACCGGTATACCGCAATTCCAACCTTTCCCTCATGAACACCGCGATTCATATATCCATATACCGCAAATGTGATATCGCCGTCCTTAGACATATTCAATATCTTAATGTTGTTCTCATCATATGTCACACGGACATCCGTAAAATTATCATTCTGACAGAAACCATATACATTCGTGATCGTGCCGCCATTGTAGTCGTAATACCACAACTGTCTTGCCTGGGTAAATGCCACCTTCGTCTGTTTGTCATTTGCCATATACTGATAATTGGAATCTTTCGTAATACCGATCTTGAATTGATTCGATGTCAGGTCCACATTATCCGGTGTAAACAACGCCTCCTGTGTCCTCTTATAATCGAGCAGATAGACATTTTCTTCATCAACATACCGTACCCGGTAATCTTCGGTAACATAGAAATTCTCCGGTATCTTATTCTCCGTTGCCGAGATCATATACTTAAGCTGAATGATCGCATAACTGTCATCAATCTCTTTGATGCTGGCAATTGGTTTGGTAAGCTGTGATGGGTTCAGATCCGCAAAAGTGATCGTGTCAAAACTCGAATGAATATCGACTTCTGAAAGATATTCATTATTCCCTTCTTCATTGGGTTCAATGCTTTTTGAGATCACCTTCTCTGCCTCTGCCTTATCAAAAAGTGCCAGATTAAAATTCTGTACAAATTCTAACAATTTCTCTGTATGAAAATCATTCTCTACAACAACACGGGTATAATATCTCGCCCCAACATCCTCACCGGACATTGCTTTCAACACCAACACATATTCTTGCAATTCCTCTAACTTTGTACGAAAAGTAATGGTGATCTTATCGTAACCGTCTGCCTGATTCAGTTCCGTAACAGCTCCATTCTCGATCAGATCACCTTGATACTGACTCCGTAATTCATACTCATAGGTTCCGTAATTGACATTCCCCTGATCCGACCACAATTCGATCGTCTGTCCATAATCCATTGGTGTGATCGTATCCCGAAAATAAGTGGTATCTACTTTACCGGTATATCCATGCAGTGCATTAATAAAGGAATCCTTATAACGAACATACACGATTGGCAATTCTGCCTGTTCCATCTCAACGGATACTTCCTCCACACCTGCATTATCTATCTTATTCACAACAAAAATACTTCCCACAAATATCATGAATAAGATCAGTATCTTTGCAATTAATCTTCCGTCCATAATTATCTCCTATATTCTATCAGGTTTCACCTGTTACTTTCTTATCGAATTCTACTATGCTGGAACTTCCTGCAAAACTTGTCATGTCGCCGTCTTCTCACATAGATTTCCTGACACACCATAACCTGCAGCAGATTCTTCCACTGTTCTTCCTTTTCCTGATCAACATCCTTTGCCATCATGGCTAAGACATCTTTTGCCATCCGGTAAATGGTTACCGCATCCGGGTACTCCACATACATCGGACTCCCTTCATATTCGTACCGATCCAGATACTCTTCTACAATAGAGGCCGCCAAACGTACCTGTCTCGGATACAGACGTTTCATATACTCGCAGTCTCTCTGACACATTTCTTCCTCTTCTAAAAAATCCGGTTCACCCGGAAACAATGAGTCTAAGTTATAATGAAATCCCTGCATATCCATAACATATTCCTTTTCCTATCTTCCATAGTTCTACAATATGCGGATTGTGTCAAAATGTGCCGTTTCTGTTTGTCCCGATGCAGGAACAAAAGTGCAAACGGTCTCCACGAACCTGAAACCGTCTGCACCCCTTACATCCTTGTTCTAATCTTTTTCCTTACTCGTCACCAAAAGAAATACCCAATGCTCTGGCATTTAATACAATACTGTCTTCCGGTGATACATATTTTAACTTTCCGGCACTATCCGATAACGCAATGTCGGTCACATCATTATCCTTCAATACAACCAGACGACCATACTTCTCTTCCTTGATCAACTGTGCTGCATATGCACCAAACCGGGAAGAAAGCACTCTGTCATATGCATCCGGGCTGCCACCTCTTTGTGTATGTCCCGGTACCGCAACACGCACTTCGCAGCCACATGCATCCTTGATCTGATCGGCAATCTCATATGCAACGGATGGATAGGTACGCTGTGCAATCTTTTCTTTTCTCTTTTTCTTCGGAAGTGCTGCATCCTCTTTTGAGATTGCACCCTCTGCAACCGCAATAATAGAGAATCCTTTCCCCTGTTTGCTCCGGTTATCTAACGCCTTCACTACGCTTTTAATATCATATGGAATCTCCGGAAGTAAGATAATATCTGCACCACCTGCAATACCGGCATGCAATGTGATATGTCCTACTTTGTGTCCCATGATCTCGACAACAAATACACGGTTATGAGATGCTGCCGTTGTATGGATACAGTCAATTGCCTGTGTTGCAATGTCTACTGCAGACTGGAAACCAAAGGTCATATCAGTGCCCCAAAGATCATTATCGATCGTTTTAGGAAGTCCGATCACATTTAATCCCTCTTCACTTAACAGGTTTGCTGTCTTTTGGGAACCGTTACCTCCCAATACAACTAAGCAGTCTAACTTTAACTTCTTATAGGTCTCTTTCATCGCCTTGACTTTGTTGATTCCATCCTCGGTTGGCTGATCCATTAACTTAAATGGCTGTCTGGAACTTCCAAGAATCGTTCCACCTCTTGTCAGAATACCGGAGAAATCTTCTGCCTTCAAAATCTTATAATTGTTACGGATCAAGCCCTTGTAACCTTCCAGAAATCCGTATACCTCGATCTCATCCTTGTACATATGACAAAGACCTTTTACCACACCTCTCATTGTAGCGTTCAATGCCTGACAGTCGCCGCCGCTTGTTAACATACCGATACGTTTCATATACCTACCTTCCTTTCTCTCTTGTCTTCAAGATTGTTATGATCATCCAGGCAATTATTTACCTGCCCTAAAGTTTGCAAAATGCTTTGCGCTTTGCAAACTATTTTTATATTACAAACTGACTCTTCCCTCAAGTGCCCGCAAAAGTGTTACTTCATCAATACACTCAAGGTCACCTCCGACCGGAATACCGGAAGCAATTCTTGTAACTTTAATTCCTGTTGGCTTGACCAGCTTACTGATATACATGGCTGTTATCTCCCCTTCTACACCGGAGTTCGTGGCGATGATCAATTCTTTAACATCCCCTCGCAGACGGACGATCAATTCTTTCAGCTTAATATCCTCCTGTCCAATACCTAACTTTGGCGAAATGGCTCCATGCAGAACATGATACACACCATTATATTTGCCGGTGCGTTCATAAGCTGCCAGATCTCTCGGTGTCTCTACCACCATGATCGTTGACTTGTCGCGGTTATTCGATGCACAGATCGGACAGATCTCTTTATCCGTCAGGGTATAACATTCTTTACAGTATCTTACATTCTCTCTGGCAGTTGTCATGGAATCCGCTAATGCTTTGACCTGATCCTGCGGCATATTGATAATATGATATGCCAGTCTCTGTGCGGATTTGTTACCAATTCCCGGTAACCGTCCAAGCTCTTCTACCAGATGATTCACTTGTTCACTATATAGATCCATTAGAACGGAAAGCCTCCCATTCCTCCCATGCCACCGGTAATCTTAGACATCTGTGAGTTCTGGTCTTCTTCCTGCATACGGAGTGCCTCATTGGTTGCTGCCATAATAAGATCCTCTAACATCTCAATATCATCCGGATCTACTACTTCCGGATCTAAATGTACTTCCTGTACCTCCTTCTTACCGGATAACACTACCTTTACAACGCCACCACCGGCAGTTGCCTCATAAGTCTTCTCCTCTAATGCCTTTGCCTGCTCCTCCATCTGCTTCTGCATGCGCTGTGCCTGCTTCATCAGATTATTCATGTTACCAGGCATTCCTCCTGGAAATCCTCCACGCTTTGCCATTACATTTCCTCCTTTATCATGAATTCTTTTCTTCTATTGCAAAACCATATTCTTTATTCGATCAGGCATCCCGATCGTTTCCTTTATAAGTTATACCATTCACTCTACTCTTCCACATCAATACTAAAATTAACCTTGGAAAGATTCACACTGCCAACGTCCTGCTCCGCAATGGAATCCTTGGACTGACAGGTGATGTCTACCTGCTTTCCGGTCAGTTCGCCCACTAAGTCCTGCAAAGCAAGACGGTGTTCTTCCTTCGAAAACTGGCGAAATGCCATCTGTCCCTGTGGGGAACCATCAAAGGACAGGACGATAGATCTCTTATCATGTCCTAAATTAATACTTGCCATGTCTAACAGGTTCATGGTACCCTGACCGATCCGGTCTCTCAACTCCTGCGTACTGCGGATCTGATGGATACTATCCATAATCGTCTTCATGTCCTCGTACTGTGCCGGAGTCAGTTCCTTCTTCAATATCTCTTCTCGGTTGATCTGTTCCTCTACCGGTTCTAATCTTCTATCTTCATTTGCTGATAATGCCGCAAGCTGTTCCGGTGATATATTCATCGCACCCTCATCCACTTTACGTTCCAACACACGCAACCGGTCTAAGATCGAATCCATCCCCGATTCCATCTGCGGGGTCGTCAGTTTGATGATCGCAAGCTCTAGCGATACTCTCTTCTGTGTCGCATACCGGATCTGATTCGACAACTCTGAGAACACCCGTATATAACGCATCAGGGTATCTAACTCAATATCCTGTGCCGTCTGCCGCATGATCTCTAAGTTCTCCGCAGACAGATCCAACTGATCATTGACTTCATTCGATACCTTAACCATCATGAGATTACGCATATACCAGGTAAAATCTGTGACAAACTGGGAAAGCTCCCTTCCCTGCCAGATAATCTCATCTATGATATTCAATGCCTCCATTGTCTGCCCCTTGGCAACCTCTATGATCAAACGGTTAAACACATCAATATCAACCGCTCCAAGCACCTCTAATACCTTGTCATATGTTAGTGTCTGTCCAAGGTAAAATGCAATACACTGATCAAGCAGACTGAGTGCATCACGCATGGAACCATCTGCTGCTTTGGCAACATAACGGACAGCCTTCTCTTCTGCCTCAATTCCTTCTCTTCCAAGCAGCTCCATCAACCGCTCATAAATCGTCTCTAGACTGATCCTTCGGAAATCATACCGCTGGCAGCGGGACAGGATCGTGATCGGAATCTTATGTGCCTCCGTAGTTGCCAAGATAAATATAACATAGGACGGCGGTTCCTCTAACGTCTTAAGTAAGGCATTAAATGCTCCAATGGAAAGCATATGCACTTCGTCTATGATATATACTTTGTATTTTCCTTCTGCCGGCGAATACTGTACTTCTTCCCGGATATCTCTTATGTTATCTACACCATTATTCGATGCAGCATCAATCTCAATTACATTTAACGAACTGCCTGCCTGAATTGCCTTACAGGTCGCACATTCGTTACATGGACTGCCGTCCGGCAAAGGATGTTCACAGTTGACAGCTTTTGCAAATAACTTCGCAACCGTTGTCTTACCGGTACCTCTGGTTCCACAGAACAGGTACGCATGTCCTACCCTGTCATGGGTGATCTGATTCTTCAACGTCGTGACAACATGTTCCTGTCCCTTTACCTCTTCAAATTCATCCGGCCTCCACTTTCGATAAAGTGCCATATATGACATACTATTCACTCTTTCCCATCTGATCGGTTATCCGAAACGGAATACCGTATCCAACATACGAAGCGTCTTAAAGTTACCCTTCGCAGATATCTCTCCAGCCATAAATCCTTTCTGGAAGGAGGTCTTATTCTCTATGATATTCTGAAGCATCTTTGATGTGGTGCGTAATACTACATCCGCTTCATCGGTTGCCGCATAAAATGTCTTCACATGCTCCGGTGTTACTTCCACATGTAAGATCTTATCCTCATCCGAGATAATGATCGCATAAGATGCCGTAAAATCATCTTCCGGATGATAACTCTGAATAAGCGCAGCCGCAATCTTATCCCCTGCCGTATTGATCGGCTGTTCTTTGGCTGTTACGCTCTCCCTATCGACGGATTCTGCAGATTCCTTCTCTTCTTCCGGTTCGCTCTGCTCCGTATCTTCCTGCAGCATCTTTTTAAACATTGCAGATAACTCTTCGATGTCTTCCTTCTGTTGCTTTACATAGGTTTCATCACTGACAAACTTTGATAACTGCTCGCTCTCTTGTGGTGTCAGCTCAATCGTCTTCGTCTTTAACAGATTGGCTCTTACTGCCAGATTACTCGTAGGCAGGCTTTTGGTTCTCTGATGCACGGCACGATACAATTCCTCCGCACGTTTTTCTATGATCCGGCTATATTCATCATTGGCTTCAAACTCATCTAAGTTCTCCACATAAGCAACCACACCATTAACCGGAATACCACCTAACGTCTCCCAGGCTCTTAACAGACTTAATTCCGCGTCCCTCTCTCCATACGTCGTTGCCATAACGACAGGAAGCATATATAGATTCCTCATTAATTCTTTGTCTGCATATAACCAGCACATATCTAAGAACTGTTGCATATAGCCACCAATTCCAAACCATTCCACCGATGCCGCAAGAATGACGCCATCTGCCTCTTTCAAAGTTGCCGGAAGGGTTGCAATTGCATTCTTATGTTCAAATATATTATATCGATTCACCTCAACGCGAAGTTCTTTTAACACTTCGGTCATCTTATTCAGTACATATATTGTAGGGTCTTCCATAACCCCTCTTCCGCCATAGTAAATATTGATCTTCGTCGGATTCACCTCCCGCTGCTATTCATACATTATCCTTTCTGCCAGATCGATCATGTATGTCCGCCAAAATACCACATTTAGTATAACGGAAAATGAGTATTTTTACAATGGTTTCCTGTCCTTTTTGTGGAATTGTCATTGAACTGCCATACGAAATGTGGTATTTTTAAATGTAACAAGAATTGCGATCAGCTAACACTAATAAGGGGGATTTCCATGAAAAAATCAACGATACTACAAAGTTTTCTTTTCTGTTGCATGTTACTGGCTTTACCAATGACGGTTCAGGCTACAAAAACAGATCATTCCAACAGCAATACAACTACGATTACGATCAGTGCTGCTGGAGACTGTACATTAGGAATTGATCCAACGATTCATCATACCTTCGATTCCTATTATCGCAAACACGGCAGTGCTTACTTTCTGAAAAAAGTGAAACCTGTCTTTTCCAAGGATGATATCACAATTGTTAATTTAGAAGGTACCTTTACAACCTCCTCCAACCGCTCCCCAAAGACATTTGCTTTTAAAGGGCCTTCTTCTTATGCTAAGATTCTGAAAAAAGGTTCTGTTGAAGTTGTCACCCTTGCCAACAATCACTCTCTGGACTATGGCAGGCAGGGATTTACGGACACGACAAAAACGCTTAAGAAGAATAAGATTCCATACTGCTACAACTCCACGATTGTCTACAAGAAAGTGAAAGGCGTCAAGATTGCATTTCTTGGTTTCAGTCAATTGCAGGGTGCCTCTGCATCAACCGTAGCAACCGCTGTGAAAACCGCAAAAAAGAAACGTGCCAAGATCATTATCACCAGCTTCCACTGGGGAATCGAACGGGAATACCACCCGAACCAGCACCAGAAATCGCTCGCCCACAGTGCGATCAACGCAGGTGCAACTCTCGTATTAGGACATCACCCGCATGTCTTACAGGGAATTGAAGAATACAAAGGCCGTTATATCGTATACAGCCTTGGCAACTTCTGCTTTGGCGGTAATACGAATCCTGCGGATAAAGATACCATGATCTTCCAACAGAAATTCTACATCAAAAACGGCAAGCTTCAGAAGAAAAAAGATGCTAAAGTCATTGCCTGCTCATTATCAGGTTCTTCTTCCTGCAACGATTACCAGCCACATCCGCTGACCGGCTCCTCTAAAAAACGCGTTCTTAACAAGATCAACAACTTAAGTAAGAACCTGCATGTAACCGTCCGTTCAAATGGAAAGCTAAAGTAATGCACAGACATTCCTTTTAAAATAAGTTTATAAAGCAAGGAGATGCCTTATGAATAAAAATTTTAAAATTACATTCTGTGTTACCTTTGCAATCATGATCGGACTCGCAGCATATACTTTTCTTCAATTAAATAAAACAGATCAAAACACAAAACAAAATAATTATGACGAAAACATGCCGGAAATCGTGTTTGCTGTGTTGCAATATACAGACAATCGTCACCTATGGGTTATTGACAATGAAGGAAATGTATATCATAGATGCAGCGACATATACGATAATGATCTATGTGTAGAAAATCTTATGAATCCGGATGGAACCAGAACTGATCTACTTGACCGATTTCAAAAAATGGGAACGACCAACAAAGATATCACATGTAAACAGTACAACCTTGTACAACAAATGTTATACGCAAACCAATACGGAGAATATCAATATACTTCGGATGAAGCATGTATCGGTATGATGGATTTTATATTCTGGTATGCATGTTGTTATGATGAGCACGGCAACCTAAAAATAATCGAATTGTCTGAACGTATCGAACCAACCTACTATAGCCAAAGTCCTTATGCCCGGGGAATTGCTGATTGGATAGTGGATGTGATACAGGATTATGATGGATATGAAACAATGAATTATTATCGCTAAACCACTTTTGAAGAGATAAAAGAATGCAGAAAAGAAAATTATTTTTATTTGCTTTTTGTATTTTGTTGATAATTGGCTTAATTATCATATGTTTGCGAAACAGCATGCCGCAAATTATATTTACATACTGTGAGTACAATTACAAAAGTCAGGAGATAGAAAAAGACCACATTTTTGATGCATGGGCAATTGACAGGGACGGAAATGTATATCATTCCTATGATCAATTAGTTGATTTCAAACACGGGACAGGCGATTACTGGAAAACAGGCTCCATCAATCCTGTCAAAGCCTTTGAAAAGTATCTCAAAGTAAAAAGGATGCTGATATCTGACCGTTACCAATTAGATGAAGATCGTTACATCTTATGGGACTGTACTTATAAGGGTTCTAAACATTGGTGTGCATATGGATATAAGGATGGTATCGAAACTAAAGTTGACCTATATCACGAAACAAATGTACAATACTTTAACGAAAATCCGGAAGCAGAAATATTAGCCGACTGGATTATCTCCGTAATTCAATGCTATGATGAATACAGTCCGGTATTATATCTGGAGGACGAGTAAATAAGCATACTATATATCCTTCTTCTCACACCAATACAACATAATATTCACACTTTGCGAAGGCGACTAGGTCGCCTTCTTCTATTTTGTAATCTTTGCCTGCTTCCACTTCTTCCCCATTTAGATATGTGCCGTTGGTAGAATTAAGATCCAACAGATATATACCATCTGCTTTTTCCATAATTTTTGCATGTAACCGGCTGATTCCGCGTTCCTTTAATACATATGTGCAGCCTTCTGCCATGCTCCCGATTACAACCGTTCCGTTTTGTAATGTAATTGCAGGGTAACGATCTTTTTCCAACGATTCCAGATGCAGAATCTTATTTGTATGTTCTGCAACAAGATGATTATCTGTGTCTGCCATTCCATCCAATTGGGACAATAGCGTCGTTTCCCCTATCTGGGAAGCATTCTCCTTATCCATGAGGATTTCCTGTGTTCCTTGCTCTGTTCGATCTGATTTTTCCTGCAATCTGCCAGATCGTATCTTAACACGCTCATTATTACGCTGTAGATATTCCTGCATAATCTCATCTACTGATTCTTTCTCCCTATCCGGTATCAACCCAATTACCAGACCCACAAGCAGTACAATTCCAATCAACAGATATCTCATATATACATAGGAAAGCACACCGGCAATCCATCCTATAAGCAATACCAGATCTGCTAATGCAACTATGCCCACTAGTATACACAGAAACAAAGATCTATTTTTTTGATGATGTTCTTGGTCAGTTTGTCTTTTCCCGATATTCATATCTTGTCCTTTTTGATATAGATTTTCCTGCTCTGTTATTACTATCCCCTCACCGGATACCTTTTCCTTTTTCCTTTGTTCAGATAAACAATCACGACTCCCCCTCTGATGTCTTTTCATCTTTTCCCGGAATCCTACAAGTGCCTCTTTTGTCATTTCCTGTTCCGTCACCACATCATAAAATCCCATTACCAACAACACAATGTCATCCTGCTTTTTGTCGATATACTGTAACCACTCTGTAATAAGATCCCGAAGTTCCCCTTGGGAAACATCCCGATCCGGATAATAACAAAATTGCAGACCGCCCGTCTCTACATCCATAAAAACCGCCCTGCTATCCCACACAATTCCATCGGATTCTAACAAGTAATCATCTAATACACATATAGCGTCTATCACCGATTCCACCATGCGATACACCCGTTCATATGTAAACGGAAGGTGCCCCATTACTGAATATAAACTTGTGTGCCATTGCAACCGATAGTACAGACTACTCTGTCCGTTCATGGTTCTGATCTCATACGATAGAAAATATGGTACATCATGATACTGAAATAACTGATTCTCATACGTTTCCCCTGATTCTGTCTCTCTTGGAATCACAAGATAACTATGAATCCCCTCTTTTATCAACTGCATCTGCAATACTTTGCCACCTCCTTAGATTCTGGATTGGATTACCGGCATCTTTCCTAAGTTCCACTTTAACATCCGCATATCTTTCCGATCTCTCTACTGTTGCAACACTTGTCCCACCTCTCTTCTGAATAGAAACCTCATCCGCCCCAGCATCATCTGTAGTCAAAATGTATTCCTGATATAATGCGGCCGATGCAAGATACATCTGCTCTGCCGCCTCCACATAATAGAGAAATGCTGTAATATATAAAAATACACATAGCAGGAAAACCGGCATCAATATGGTCATTTCTACTACGATACTTCCCCTGTTTTTCCTCTGTCTGTTGTATATCATTTTCCAACCTACCTCCCACATCTTTGACAGGGGCCTAATCCCGGCACTTCTTTTTTTCGTACCCTTGAAACAGTCCGCTTCAATCCACTACAATCCCGGTTACAGTGATATACCCTGCCATCCTTTGCAATATAATAATTCCCTGTCTTTCTTCTGCCACAATACCGGCACGGAGATAATCCCGCCGTACCGGATGTTTTCCGAACCTTCAATTCGAGATGAGTACAATCTCTTCTCATGTGATACACTTCCTGATTCGGTGTAATGAACACATAACAATCCTCTTCCTCTCCCGGTTCAAATCCTAAAAATGCTTTCTGTTTGATCACATTTGTTCTTCGCATCCGATATGTTCCCAAAAAAGGGATGTCCATGCCAAAGCTGTAATCGGCCTGTGCATAGAATATTTTGGGATTTGTGCCATCTGTTCTCTTCGATATAACAACGCCATTTTTCCCACCTGATACATTATTCTCAACCCATACATCATCACCGATATAATCCCGGAATTGAGATAATAATATTCCTGCGTTACCTGCCGTATATTGGTGATCTTCTTTCCTAAGTTGTTGTTCTAAGTAACTGTACTGAGCCGTATATCCCGCTGCCTCCGCAAGTGCCTGATGAATCTTTGCCTCCGCAAGAATCATTCCATAGAATTTAACCACGGTGAATAAGAAGAATAGGAATAGCGGCACGACCAGACCGGCTTCTACGGTTACAGAACCCTTATTATGTATATTCGTATCATCACATCCTCTCTTATATATTTCAAACAGCCCTTATACAGGAATACGTTCGTGTTTGGGGGAGATTTTAATTAATCTTTGAATAAATGCTGACATTCTGTATAAGGACTCTTTGAAATATATAAGAATGATCATTCACAATAAGAGAATGGCTCTTCAAAATAATATTCATATAATTCTCCATTCTCTCTTGTAACAAACAAAGGATTTACCGTGACTTTTCCCTGTATCGTTGCCTTTCCGATCAGATCAGTAATTCGAAATGTTGGCATATCCATCTGCAGATTTTTTTCTATCACATCTAACATTCTTGCATACACAATCTCTTTATTTGCCTCTTTTGCAAGCAGGATCATTAAATAATCCTCGTAATCCATTCCATTCTCACAGTCCGGTGCAGTACCGTTTCCTGCCAGACTTCTCAGATCGGTATACCAATTGGAGGCATTTTTTGTATATGGGATCTTTTCTCCGGCATACATCAGCTTTACCTCATGTAATGACTCTCCATATGCCCAACAGCCAAGCAACAGATATTTCACCACCTCCATAAATGCGGGAGTTCCCGTTGCCGTACATATGGCGGCAGCCACAGTAAGTGCCTCACTTTTCTTTACATCATCGCTTAAAAGATATGCATAATTTACCGGCAGCCGCAGCCAGGTAATCTGCTTTGCAACAGCCTCGATATTCGCATGATCGTTATCTTTTCCTGCTATAATATATTCCGTCTCACAAGGCATAACACTCCCCTCTTTTTCGTACACAAGATTGGAAAAATGTGCATTTGTATAATCCGCAAACACAAACTGATCGACCGGATTGATCTGCAGCCATTCAGATGTACTATGCAATCGTGTTTTCATTTTTGTAATGTCTGAGAAATCAATTTCTGTATCTGTCTGTCCGAAGAATGTATACCTGTTTGATGGGGAATCTGAATAATCTCTCTTGCTCTTTGAAACCGATATATTTGCCGGCAATACATATGCTAAAATCCCTGATTTTAGAGATTCCTGTAATGTCTCCCTTGGATCATCCACTTCCTCTTCTCCTTCGGATTCCGCATGATCCGCCGCGGCGTCTTCCTGGGTAGAATCCATCTGCGGAATCTCCTTCCCATTTCGCTCTGTCTCCTCCTCTGCTCTCTTCCGGTCATCTGCACCTTCTGCCGTCTTATTCCAGATATCCTTCGCCTTTTGAATCACACCTGCCGTTTTCTCATATTGCCGGATCTGTTCCTTTAACTGCTTCATATCCTCATCCATGATTGTAGATACATTCGTCAACGCAACATCCTCCACCCGGTATTCGTATAATGTGGCACCTCCTCCATTCAGTGATTCCTCCATATAGTCCGATATTTTTTCTTCTGCAACTGCCATACTTCCTGTTCCATAAGTCGGATCATAGAATAACAAATGATACCGTTCAAACAGTTCCCGATTATAATCCGCTAATATGCTGGTCTGCGCACTATGAACCACTGCCTGAACTTTCACTTTGCTCATATAGATTCTTCCCACTTCGAGTGCAGTCAAAGTAAAAAGAAGCAGTACGCTGATCATCAATGAGAAAAATACAGTTGTCTGTCCTTTGTTTTTCATAGTGCACCTCCCAGTTCATTTGCTTCTTTGTGACATCTTTTTTGCGGTGATCAACGGGTTACGAATAGATTGTTTTTGCATTTTTATTAATGGACTTCCAGATATTATTTACCAGTGTGGTAATCTGCTGCTTGAAGATCACTACAAGTGCAATAAGAACCACGATGATCAGAATGATCTCTACCACACCCATTCCGGATTCGTCTTCCAAAAATGCAGATAACGATCGGCCACGTTCTATCATATTTTTCACCTCCCTTCAAAAACTCATAAATGCCGGCACCAAAATCATAAACATAACGATCAGTAAAAGCACGATCATTGGACCTAATAACTTGGTTCCGGCTTCTTCTCCAAGTTTCTTTGCCAGATTCTTTCTCTCTTCTAATGCCGCCTGTTCTTCCTGTTCAAAGATATCCTTTAATCCTCTTGAACCCTTTACCACATTCTGCTCTAGTAGCGTCATCAATTTGGTGTAGCAGGACAGTCCCAATCTTCTTCCAAGCTGATAATAGATCTGTTCTTCCGGCATTCCCAGATGAAATGCCTGATCTGCAACCATTAATTCCTTCATTAGCGGTATTCGGTCATCCTCTCTTTGCATCTTTTGATATTCCGAAAGGATCTGTGAGAAAATATACCGAACCTGCATACCGGCACCTAACATCAACACCATCTCATTCACAAACCACGGATAGCTCCGTAACAACTGCTGTTGCCGCTGCCGGATCTGTTGCCTCTTCTGTTCCTTATCCCATACAACTGCGAATACCATGATAAGACTACCAAAAAGCAATATCTGTAACGGACCGATTCCCCGGTCATTGGTACGTACCACCCGCACCCCTTCTATCATATCCGGCAATTCAAAACCTTCTTCGCCTGCCTTTTGCTGTTCTAATGTCGTTAATTTCTTCTTTACCGCTGCAAAGGTTCTCTCTACCGGTTCCTGCTCCTGCAACACGATCGTTAAGGGATATATCCTGTTCTGTGTGACTTCACCATATGACAGCGTAATTTTAACCGCAGTTGAAATTCCCCGTTCTATCTCCTTCCGGTCAAAGCCGGATGCCTCTAACTCTTCTTCGCTGTTATGTATTCTTCCTGTCTCATCGACTAAAGAATAATCTTCCGGTTCTACCGATACATCAAATGGATATCGTTCATAATCCAGCTCCAGATTAAGATCTGTAGCAATCTGTTCATAGGAAGGATTTCCTCCTTTCATATGAGCCTGTAATTCTTCAAATGCCTGCTCCATCAATTGCCTGGTCTCTTTGCTGCCATACTGCCTTGGGCTTACCGGTAATATATATTCTTCTGTTACATCATCCTTTTCCAGCCTGACCGTTACCGGTATCTCATCCCCGGCATATCCCTGCCTCATAATGAATTGTTCTTCCCTGTTCTCCACAAAAGTCATGACAAAACTTGCACTATTGGCTATAAGCAGAATCCCTAAAAGAACCGGATACGCTGTAATTCCTTTGCCAACCTGATTCTCCCATACCTTTTTGTGATCGAAATACCAAAGAACCATTCCTGCAAGGATTACAACATACACCCCTATATTCACAACTCTCATATCTGTATATCCATAATCCTTTCCGCCCAGATTCCTGCCAGATAAATGCCTGTCAGAAAAATGGTCATCAGACACAAGCCAATGCCATTATGGTATAGCACCGTCAGGAATTCTCCATTTGTCAACCGCAGATATCCCAATATCCCATACGGCATAACAAGCATGATCTTCTGCTCTAATTTCTTTGCTGCGATCATCGTCGCAATCTCTTCTTCCACCGCCATTTTGCCAGCAATACTATGTACCGTCTTTTGTATGATATGGATCAGATTTCCACCACTTTTCTTAGCTGCACGGATCACGTTTGCAAAATTCCGGATATCCTCACTTCCACTCCGTTCTCCAAAGTCTTTTAACAGCTCCTCGATCGGAACATTGCGGTCTATTCCTGATAAGATCCATTCTAATTCTTCCATGATCTCCGTCTCCTCTACATAGATAAAAGACATATCCTTCTTTACTTCAAAAAAAGCATGCTCCAAAGAATATCCTGCAGTAAGCGAGGTCACCAGTCCTTCCATCAATGACCGGAACTGCATGGCAATCCGCTGTTTCTGTTCCTTTGTCTTGTATCGTTTCAGACTACTGTACTGCCAGAGGCCGATCGGTATTGCCAGAACAATCGCTTTTGCAGAATCATAGAACAGATAACCGATCACACCGGTCATCCCGCTAACCCGTATGATGTATTCTAACCAGTCTGTTACATCAAACCGGTACTGTTCATAATTTCTTTTGGTCATCCAGACTTTCCTCCCATATTCCACTCATCAACAATTTTTCCGTATGTAGCAGATTCTGTTCCCGCTGCAGACTTCCAACGACCCTCCCTTTTCCATTTGATATTTCATGAAAACGATAGATGGGGCGTAGTATGATCTCTCCGTCAGCAACTCCTGCCACTTCGCTGATCTCAAGTACCCGCCTGCTGTTATCCCGCAGTCTGCCAAGATGAACAACAATATCGATTGCCGCCGCTAATTGCTGTTTGATCGCCAGTACCGGCATATCGTACCCCATAAGGATCATTGTCACGAGCCGGAGCATCATTTCTTCTGCGGAGTTACCATGACCGGTACTAATGCTCCCGTCATGACCGGTCAGCATGCTATTCGCCATATCCATTGCCGCCTGATCTCTGACTTCTCCAACAATGATCCGTGTGGGGCGCATCCGCAATGCCGCTTTAATCAGGTCAGACATAGTAATTGCATTTTCCCCTTCCACATTGGCATTTCTTGTCTCTAACCGCACCAGATTGGGAATTCCTTTGATCTGCAGTTCGGCGGAATCCTCGATCGTGATCACTCTCTCATCAGACGGAATATAATTGCTTAATACATTTAAAAATGTGGTCTTTCCGCTTCCGGTTCCTCCGCTTATGAAAATGTTATATCTTGCCTTTACTAACTTCTCTAAAAACATTGCTGCATCCTTCGTAATGGATTCCATATGGACTAACTTCGTCATGGTAAAGAATTCCTTTGGAAATTTCCGGATCGTCATAACCGCACCATCTAAGGCAACAGGGGGAAGCACCACATTCACACGGGATCCATCTTTAAGCCTGGCATCTACGATCGGCACCGTTTCATTTACAATCCGGTTGCAACTGCTTACAATCTGCTGGATCACATTACGGAGTCTCTCTTCCGATGCAAACTGTTCTGGAACCTGATAGATCTTTCCCTGTTTTTCGATAAAGATGCGTTGTTCTCCATTTACCATGATCTCCGAGATCTCATCATTTTCCAACAGCTCGGACAATACATCTAACTTGCGGAAGACATTAAATAACTCCTCTTTGATCTGTTGCCGTTCTGCAATAGAGATGTACCGTTTCCGGCTAAGTTCCATCACCTTTTCTTCAATCATGTTCTCCATCTGTTCATCACTTAATTCTCCACATTGATTAAATTGCAGGTATAACTCACGCCGTAATTGCTCTTTCTCCTGCCAGATCACCTGATTCATGCTCCACCTCCTTATTCCACGATGGATGACAACCGGTTCGCATCCTGCATATCAAGAAAATGAACCTGTTCCAACCATTCCTCTAATCCATACGCTTTCACAAGCTCAATAAAATGTTCCTTTTTCTTAAGTGCTGTCTTCTCAGACAGATATGGCACAATGACTTTATCAAACACCGTGAGCACTTCGATCCGTTGCAATATCCCTGTACCAATATCCAGCCATACGCCCTGATACTTTGTCTGTTGCTTCAATACTTCCATAAGCCACACCGCGTCCTCCCGATTGACCGTCTTGCTGTCAAACGGAGAAAACGGAGAAGACATCACGCCATCCGATTGCTCTATCTTCTCGATCACTTTCTCCGTACGACGCTCTTTTATGTAATACAGCAGTTCGTCGCCCGGCTCTTTATCTACCTCGCCATAATCCTCCATACCGATATACAACCACTGCCGTTCCGGCTGATTCCTGACATAGTTAAGCAACATCATTGTCTTACCGCACCTGCCGACTGGCGAATAGACTGCAACCACCTTGCAATTACCGGATCTATACAACCCTTCCCGATGCAGAATACGATTCAATTCCTCTGCAATAGATGCCCCACTCTGATATCGATATATGCAGTATATCCCATCCACCAATGCATGCTCCTGTCCTGTCAGCCAGATGCCACAGACACTGTCATCTTCTTCTAACATTTCTTCTACGAACGCTCTGTCAGTTGCTGCTAACACATCCCATCTGTGATCCTTCAATCCTGTTAATATCCCCTCTTTCTTTGTAAATGCACAGCACTGCATGGTTCCCTTATTGACGCGGTTCAGATATGCCGTTAATTTGCTGACATATCCTTCTTCTTCATCCATAACACCAATTCGAATCATATCCTTCCTCCTGACATTAAACATCCTGCAAAGCTGCATGCGATCGGAACAGCAAACGGAATCGTCTCGCCACGGATATATACCCTTTGTTTCTGAATCCGGCGGATCATCATTCTCCCACATGCAATCCCTGCACCTATGAAAAATGCTCCCGCCGCCATCCGGAAACCATATTGCGGCATCCACATTCCTGCCATGATCATCAGCTTAACATCTCCTGCCCCAAGTCCTCCGATCCGGTACAGAACATACATCATAAGCCCTAACAGGAGCACATGCTTTCCGGCATCCCACATATCCATTGATCCTTTTGTCACAACAATATATGTCATACCGCCAACCATTCCAATTCCCACTACCCAGTTTTCAATCCTGCCCCATAGTACATCCGTATACACTGCTCTTATCAGTAATATTGATATGAAAACATAACAGATTGCGTTTATCATTTATACCCTCCTTTATGATTTTTTGCTATTATAATCGCTTAATTTTCTCTTGTCTATAATTATGACCAAAAATGCATAATTTTCCAGTTTCTGCCCTTTTTCGGTCATAATTTTGACCAGAAAAGTCATAAATGGGGTAATTATTTCATAACTTTATGAACAAATGGTCAAACTTATGAATTTATATTCATAATTATTCTTTTCGTATATAATATTCACATTTTTTCTTACCGATCGACCCGATCCTATACAGAGTAAAAACCACCTGCAACTCCTTATCCCTATCTTTCCTATAAAGCAAAAAAGAGCTGTGACTTCGGAATATGACAACATATTCATCCATCACAACTCTTTCTATCTTTCCATATTAATTTGTAAAAAACACTCTGCTGTTATTCTTTGTCCACGTACTTATTCAAGGTTTCAACCACATCATTCAGATTATATGGCTTTGCAATATAATCATCTAACTTCGCCTCTAAGATACGCTCCTTATCTCCAAACATCGCTCTTGCCGTTACTGCAATGATCGGCAGACGCTTACGGTTTTCCCGAAGCTCAATCGCACGGATCTCCTGTGTCGCCGCAAGACCATCCATAACCGGCATCTGTACATCAAATAATGCTGCCTGGTATTCTTTCTGTTTGAATAACTCGACTGCCTTTTCTCCATTCTCAGCAATGTCATAAGAGTAACCTGCCATACCAAGCAGTTTACCAATTACCTGCTGGTTCACCGGTTCATCCTCTGCTACTAAAATTCTTGCTCTGGAATGTCCTGCTAATGAGAATACTGCCGGCTCTTCTTCAGTTGCCGCACTCTCCTCTACTTCCACATCTGCTGCCTTAATTAACTTAAGCGGCACTTCCACAATGAAAGTAGAACCAAGTCCTTCCTTACTCTGTACCGTAATGCTGCCACCCATCAATTCTACAATCTGTTTGGTAATAACTAACCCCAGACCGGAACCGCCATATTTACGGGTATCGGATGAATCCACCTGTGAGAACCGGATGAACAGCTTGTTCTTATCCTCATCTGAGATACCAATACCGGAATCTGCTACTGCAATACGCAGTTTCACTTTATCCATTCCGTCATCTAAGCAGGCAACTTTCACACGGACACCACCCTCATTGGTGAACTTGATCGCATTTGAAAGCATACAGTTAAGTACCTGCTGAATTCTCTGTCCGTCACCACGTACTAACTTCGGAATGTTACTGCCAAACGTGCAGTCTAATCCAAGACCCTTGCCGTTGGCAATCGGAATCTGTGCTGCAACAGTCTCTTCGATAATCGCCTTAATATCAAAATTCTCTTCCCTGAGATTATACTTACCTGCCTCTAACTTCGAGATGTCTAAGATATCATTGATCAGACGCAATAAGGTGTCTGCACAATTCTTTGCTGTTGTTAAGTTATCCCGGTAATCTGCCTGCAGATCATCCGCCATTAATGTAAGCTGTAACATACCGAGAATTCCATTGATCGGTGTACGGATCTCATGCGACATGTTCGCAAGGAATTCCGACTGTGTTTTATAAGCTGCGTTGGCATCTTTAATTGCCTTTGACAGCTTATTCTCTGTCTCTTTCTGCTCCGTAATATCAATAACTACCATATTGATATAATCCGCTTCCGACTTATACATAACAATATTAAATACCTTGTTAAGACGCTCCATTGTAATCTCAACGGCTAACAGTTCCCCCTGCTTGGTACCGGAATTGTTATATGCCTCGAACCAGGCATTGATATCCTGTAATACCTCAACCCGGCTCTCCGAGATCACTTTGTCATAATAATCGGAAATATCTAAGTCAAATAATCTTCCAAATGTCTCATTGGCATCACTGATCCGGTATCCCATATTGCGTCCTGACTGGGCATCCCGAAGAATCTGCGCCTGTGCGAAACCAACCGGCAGATTTAGGAATAATTTCTTATACTTATCACTCTTCACTGCAGACTGCTTCTCCTCATCCTGCATGAACTTAAGCATAACCGCCGAGATTCCGAGCGTCAGTATGATCACGATCACTGCTAATATCATCACCGTGTTTCTTGCATCATTTGCTCCCATCTTCTTTAAAATGATCGATGACCCTGCAACAACTGCAATCACCAAAATTCCTACCAACAAGAAGTAAATTGCCTTTAATCTGGACAATCCTTTACTCTTTTCCATAATACATAACCCCCGTTTCCTAAAATATTGTTACTTTTTCATTCTTCCTGTCGTTCCCTTACACATTAACCTGATCTTCTACTTCATACGATACAGTCTCCTTTCTAATCCCTTGTTTCCTTCTCATATATTGTTCCATTCTATAGATACCATAAAAACATAATATGCCAAGTACTGTTGCGATCAATCCCCGCAGCAGTCCCGGACAATGATACACCATCTTAATCTCATAATCCCCTGCCGGTAATTCTGCACCTAAGAATCCCTCTAACACAACCAGGCTGTCTAACTCCTCTCCATTTGCATAAATGGTCCATCCGTCATCATACGGAATGGATGTCATAAATACACCATCTTCTTTTACATGAAGATTCCCTTCTATCTTCGAATCCTTGAAATTGGTCACATCTAATGTCTCATCTGCCAGATTCTCATAGAACTGGTCAAACTGCTCCGGTAAGAATTCCATCGGATAGCAGTATAGCGATCCACTCATATTCTCGCCGTCATTTAGTACAAACTGCACATCTACCGTCTGTCCCGCCTTGACATTACCAACCCGGAAGATCTGTCCCTGGTACCGGTCAAATGCTACTTCCTTACCATCGATCAGCAATGCGATCTTGTGTACATTGCTGCCCCGGCAGTTCACATAGAAATCCATATCCCTCGGGATTGTGAAGATCATATCTGCTCTTGCACTTGCACTACCGTTACTGTAATTCGCGTTGAACCCTTCTGTTAACTCTACGTTAACATTTGTTCCATATGTCTCTAACTGCATGTCATCATAGATTGAAACAAAGATCGGTTCCACACCGGATAATGCCCCACATAATTCATTCTGTACGGTAAATGGTCCATTATCTTCTGTGTCATAATCTAAAACAGCCTCCTTCACCATATATCCAATTGGCAAAGTCGAATTATTCTTATATACGGAAAACTTATCTTCCTGATCATAGTAATCCATATCGACATTCACAAAATCCGTATCTCTGGTATATACATACTTGACACCGAGCAGTGCATTCGTTACCGGAGTTGCTCCATAATACAGGTATTCATTGGCACCCGTATAGAATCCAAGCTTCCCCATAATGTCTACCAGCTCTCCCCGAACGGTAGAACCGAAGATTCCCACACTCTTTAAGTTATACCAGGTTGCCTCATCCACTAAGAGCGGCTCTAAGATATCCGAACGGTATAATCCCTGATCGTTCTCTTCCACCCGGCTTTTCAATGTCTCAAACGTATCGGTATCTCCATAATAATACTCCGGATCCGAACTTCCTACCTGACCGAATCCAAACAATCCATTCGCCGCCATCTCCACAATTGCAACGAACACTAACAGATATTCAAATAAGGCCCGTTTCGCCGGCACCCTGATATACAGCGTAAATAAGATCAGATACACTGTAAGCAAAGAAGCGGTCAGAATATAAGTGCGGTTTTGATATACGGTCTCTGCATTATAATAACAGAAGATCACAAACAACATACTTAACACATATCCGACGACCACCATATATAATCGAATCTGTTTCCGTTTCAGATACACTTCATACGCCATAACCAATAATACAAAGATATATAAAAATGCAAACCGGTTCGGAATTCCATACTGGTTATGGAAACCATGCCAGATATAATTGAGCAGTTCGTTATTGAAACTGACTACAAATAATACCAGCAAAATACCGTATTTTACTTTCTTCTCTAAGGAGATCTTCCTCATACAGAAGAACATAAATGCTAACAATATCGTAAAGATACCGCAATACAGGTTCGTTCCGGCATCGCCTACCTGATTCGTCATAACCTCAGAACAGAACAGATGGGAACGCAATGTATCTGCAAACGATCCATAGAAATTCCATTCTGGAAATGTAAAGTCCGCAGAGGCCGTTGTCATGATTCCCATATAGGCCGGTATCAGGACGACTGCACTCATCAGCGCTGCGGTGATCGATGCGATCGCAAACCGGATTCCTTTCACAAAGAAATCCTTGATTCCACGAAACCGCTGCACAAAGAACCACAACACCAGAAACAGGCATATCATAAAGCTGATATAATAGTTACATACAAAGCTATACAACAATGCCAGCATATACATTCTGCTGTCGTTCTTTGTAAACATCTTCTCCATCCCAAGAATAATGATCGGGAAGATAAAGATACAATCTAACCACATCAGATTCCAATAATATCCTACCACATAACTGCTAAATGCATAAAGCAGTGAAAATGCAATAATTCCCGGATTCTTTCTTGGACGTTTGCCGGCATGCATCAGAAAATAAGCAAAACTAACTGCAGCTAATATAATCTTAGCCGATATGATCAGATTGAGTGCCATCGGCAGATGCGACTTCGCACATAACAAAATAATAAGGTTAAATGGGCTTGACAGATAATACGACCAAAGTGACACAAAATTATTGCCAAGACCCACATCCATTGTATACTGTAAGGTATCTAATGTCTTCAACTTCTCCTGATAATCCGAGAAAAACGGAAGATACTGATGTACTCCATCTACGACCACCAGACATTTGCCGCCAAATGGTCCGATTTCTCCTATGATCCATGCACCAATCATCATACAAAGTGCGATCACAAAGGTAACTACATACACATACTTATCTGTTACAAAATTCCATATCTTATTCTTCATGATTCCTATCCATTCCTATCTATCCCTACTTTCTATTTATCCTTTGTCCATCATAGAAAGCACTTTATCATAATTCAAAGAACCCCCGAATAAGTCAAGTGCACTTCCAATTGTCACATTCAGTCTCCCCTTGCCAAGTGTCCGGATCGTCTCAATATCTTCATACGATCCCACACCGCCCGCATAAGTAATCGGAATATCTGCCTCTTCGGAAAGCATAGCCACTAATTCTTCCTCTACACCATTCGCTTTCCCTTCCACATCCACTGCATGAATCAGGAATTCATCCGCATATTCCTGTAACTTCTCTATCGTCTCTTTGCAGACAACCTCATTCGTGAACTTCTGCCAGCGGTCTGTCACAATATAATATCTTCCATCCCTCTTGCGGCAGCTTAAGTCTAATACCAGGTGTTCCTTCCCAACTGCCTTGTATAGTGCCTGCAGCCGTTCATAATCTACCTGTCCATCCCGGAATACATAAGATGTCACGATCACATGGCTTGCACCCATATTAAGAAATTCACCTGCATTCTCTGCCGTAATTCCTCCACCGATCTGTAGTCCACCCGGATATGTATGGAGTGCAAGACGTGCCTGTTCTACATCTGCCTCATAATATTCCGTTCCTGCCTTGTTAAGCAGAATAATATGACCACCCCGGATTCCCGTCTTACGGTACAAATCCGCATAAAATGCGGCATCCTGCGTTGCTACGAAGTTCTCCGTTGCCTGATTACCGGCATCTAACAAAGAGCCTCCAACAATCTGCTTTACCTGTCCATTGTGTATATCAATACATGGTCGAAACTGCATGTTCTTCTCCATCTCTTTCAATTAACGATAATTAATAATTATTGTATCATATCTCGATTGGAATTACAACAAAAGGGCAATGCTCTTAATATTTATGTAGCAGTTGCTTCTTGCATTCCTATTTTGCTTTGGTATAATGAAAAGTATAAATCAAATTAATTTAGTTACATAATACTACAAGGAGATACCACATACATATAACTATTTGTGATGATCAATCAAGAGACCGAAAACAAATTACTGATATATTGAATAATATCGTTGCTGCATTGCAGATGGATTTTGTAATACAAGAACATCCAAACAAACCACTCGCAATGGATCAGATAAAAAGAAATCGCAGAAACATTTTTATCCTATCCATCTTATTTACAATTGTTGTACTGTTATGTTCTCTCCATTCGATCAATGCTGCAAGTACCCTGACTTGTTCATTGATGAGCATAGCAGTATTAACAATACATAGTGAGCATCGCTCACAGTCACATTCATGAACAAATACCATAACCAAAGAGAGGAGGGAAACATCAATGAAACAATTATCACACTTACTTGCTGTAATCGGAAAACAAGCAGCAAAACAGGCGGTATGTGCTACATCACCAAAATACTGTTATCAGCCAAAGGAACCAAAATCCGCAAGAGAAAAGTATCAGAAATAGTTATTTAAGGAGGATCACATTATGAAAATCAAAAAAGTTATATCATTTTTAACATTATATCCAAATTGGAAATTAATGACAAAAAATATTATTGGTAATATTATAATGTTCATACCTTTTCCATTTTGTATATATTATAAATTTAAGAGTTTCTTATCTTTTAAAAAGATACTATTAAGTTCTTTTTTATGTTCACTTTCTATAGAAATATTACAATTTATAGAAAGCATATCTGGTTAGCAGATTTAGCATATCGCACATCCGATATTAATGATATATTGTTAAATACAATTGGAGGAATTATTGGCTGGAGCCTTCTCAGGCTTTATCAAACAGGAAAAAGTAACGAATAAATATATTCTGGGGCTGTTACACTAAGTGTTTAGTGTACAGCTCTTTTTTAGTGTAATAATCTAGCATTAAAATTAGCCAAATAAACCTAACCTACTGTTAATAATGACAAACCCCTGCAACCACACTAACAATGTGGCTTGCAGGGATTCTCTTTGTTAAGCTCTTTCTTCACTTGATGCATTCGCTTTGAAAATTCACCAAATACCGGATACTGCCGCTTCACCTCGTATAACTTGCCTGTAAGCGTACAATTCACTTTCTTCATATCTGACTGCTTTCTACTCTTTACTATTATCTTATGCTGTGATGTCTATTCCGGTTCTTTCTGCATAATCTCCATCCGGCAGATTGCATTTCCTTTCTCCACAAAACGTTGCTCATACTCTGTCATAACATTGCCTTCCACATATTCGGAATGATGCAGATCAAATGTATGATTCAATAAGATCCAATGCTCTGCTTCTTCCACCTGTTCCAAAGAAAAATCAAACAGATCCCGGTTATCGGTCTTAAAGATCAAATGTCCATCCTTTTGTAGGATATTCTCATATCTTTGTAAGAATTGTACCGACGTAAGACGCCGCTTTGCATGCCGATCCTTTGGCCATGGATCAGAGAAATTCAGGTAAATTCTTGCCACCTCGTCCGGTGCAAATACTTCCGCAATGTTCTCTGCTTCCATACGAATGAACTTGATGTTTGGCAGTTCCATCTCCTGCTGCTTTTCCAATGCTCTCACTAAAACGGATGAATATTTTTCAATTCCCACATAGTTAATCTCCGGGTGTTCCTTCGCCAAGGTCATAATGAATTGTCCCTTACCCATACCGATTTCAATGTGGATTGGATGATCATTATCAAATACCTCGTTCCATCTTCCTTTCCACTCTGTCTCATCCTTTATTGTAAATGGGCTCTCTGCAATCATATCTCTTGAACCCGGTACATTTCTTAACCGCATGGTCTGTCCTCACTTTCTGCCTTTCTTTCCTGCATTATCTAGAAAATGCATCTTCTCTTTCTTCTTCTCTACATCCCCCTTAGGTTTCTCACCCATCTGCTCAAACATGGCTCCGTGCAACTGCCCTACCAGCTCTTTCGTACAACTTGGGCAATATCTTCCAAACCGGAGCGCACATCCGCACCGTTCACATTTAATGTAGAACTTACTTCCCTCCGGGATCTCTAATCTTCCATTCTTCAAAAACAGATTGATGATCTCTAGTGGAACCCCGGTATCCTCTGATATAAATGTTGCCGGAGATGGTCCATGTGCCTCAAGATACATCTTGATCTTACCAAAGTCATCATATTCCTCTGCTCCACAATCTTCGCATTTGTAGCTTCCACCTGCCTGATAGAATAACTTTCCCCCGCATTTCTTACAGAACATAGGCCGCCTGTCCATAATTCGCTTTTCCAAATCTGTCATACACTCACCCCTTTATTAGATTGTCTGTAATGAATCTATTATCTCTTATTATATTTATGATTTCACTTTTTCGCAACCTATATTTCTTTCCTGTCACCCTTGCACAAAGTCCGTCCGTCTTCACTCACGCTGTGCAAGGGTGAACGGAGTGAAAAGGTTGACACCTTGTTTCAGATATAATAAAATAATTATAATTATGTTTATCGATATAAAGGAGTAGGAATAGAATGAAGAAAAAGCTTGCCATTTTCTTGGCATTGTTGCTGTCACTGACAATATGTTTGCCGGTTTCTGCAACGGGGATTACAGAGGAAGTGTCCACGGAACATCCGGAAACAACGGAATACCCGGATGATCCTACAAGAGCACCTGATCTGGTTGCCAATGCTGCCATTGTTATGGATGCCGCATCCGGACAGGTTCTTTATGAAAAGAATTCGCAGGAGAAGAAATATCCTGCCAGTATTACCAAAATTCTGACCGTATTAATTGCTTTAGAACATAACGTAGATTTCAACGCAACCGTTACAATGTCCGAGAACGCCATCTGGGGTGTAGAACGTGACAGTACATTGATCGGATTGGATGTTGGAGAACAAGTCACAGTCAAAGATCTCGTATATGCTACTATGGTTAAGTCTGCAAATGAATGTGCTTATGCCCTTGCAGAATATGTAGCAGGTGACATTGAATCCTTCGCCAAATTGATGAACGAACGTGCTGCTGAGATCGGCTGTAAGAATACACATTTTGTCACTCCGAATGGTCTCCATGATGAAGATCATTATACAACCGCCTATGATATGGCTTTGATCACAAGAGAAGCCTTGAAGAATGAGACTTTCCGTGAGATTGCAGGCACTCTTAATTATACCGTTCCTGCAACGAATTTAACAGAAGAGACCAGACCATTATGGAATGGTAATAAGATGATCAATCCGGCAGAACCTTATTACTATGAATATTGTGAAGGTGGTAAGACCGGATATACCATGAAGGCAAACAACACCCTTATGACCTTTGCAAAAAAAGACGGCTTAGAGCTTATCTGTGTAATCATGGATTGTGACGGTGCCAAGTATGCTTATTCCGACTCCAAAGCATTATACAATTATTGTTTCAATAACTACACTTATTATCGTCCATTAGCAGATTTTTCATTTGAATCCGAAGAAAGCGGTACCTCTACGGATAATGCCATTTTGAATAACTATTACACAAGTTTAGATCATGATATGATCGACTTATCTGTTGATACTGATTATGCACTTCTCCTCAATAAGTCTGTTGATACAACACAGATTGAGAGAAATGTAACATTTTACGATAAGGCACAGGACGATGTATTAGGTGAGATTACATTTACTTATAATGGAGAACAGATCGGTTCCACACCAATCACCAGTACCACTCCTCTTCTATCTACCCAGATGTCACAGGATGACAAATCCAAACAATCTTCTTCTATCTGGAAGACAATTGGTAAGATTGCTCTGCGGATTGCCATCGTAATCGGAGCATTGTTAGCTGTATTACTGCTTTATCTGCTGTTCGCTGCTTTGGTTCGTAAGATCAAGCGTAACCGTAGAAGAAGAACCTATCGCAGAAGACGCAAACGGGATGACGACTATTATTTCTAAAAGAATGTGTGGAGATATTACATGACCAATGATGAAAGGAATCCATTTAATATCATAGAGGAAGCAAACTCCAAGACATTGGAATACTTCAATAAGACTTACGTCAGCAATTTAGAACTTGTACAGAACCTGAAGACAGAATTGTTTGAATTAGAGGTACAGATTGAGACGTTAGAAAAGACGAGAGATCTGTACACATATCATATTGATACCAGACGTAATGTGTTCTCACCGATTGCCAATGATAACGGCAATACTGTAACAAAGGGCAAACAGATTGCTCTGCAGATCAAGGACTTGGAAGATGCCAGGGAACGCCTGCAAAAGCGCATATCAGAGTTAGAACAGGATATCCAATTCTACAAGGAACAGGTAGAGATGCTGTCCCAGGCGAGCAAATGCATTCACACTGTATTAGTCGGCAGCAATCATAGCGACTCGTTGACAGAGGAAGATACAGATTCCGGCATTGAATTTATCGAGACCGAAGACGCGGAGACGAAGACATCCCATAACTACACTATGTTGCAGTTAGAAGATTATGAACATTATCAATATGCTAACACATTAGATCAGAATGTCAGACAGGAACTAACCTCCTGTCTGAATAAGTTAGATGTGTTGAAATGGCTGCTTCACTCTGATATTGGAAGAGCCAAGATAACACTTGAGGAAGTTCATCATTCCCAGGAAGATGTCATTACTTCCTTAGACCATATATTAGACCGATTGAATTATAACATAGATACCAAACAGCCAATCTGGGATCAGATCAATAAGCTGTTTGATGATTATAAGAGAGAACACCCTGAATGCATGATTGATTCATCCTGTGACTGTACAGAACATGAATTGAATCTACCACCATTTATCTCCATCCGTTTAATCCGGATGCTTCGGGAGATATTAGATAATGTATTCAAACATTCCAATGCGAACCGCGTAACGGCTAAGATTTTTATCAGCAGCCGTTTGATCGATGTATATGTGAATGATAATGGTGTCGGAATTCCGGAAGATTATCTCGAACGTTCCGCCTGGTACTCCGGTCTTCACAAATTGCATGAGACCATTTACCAGTTAGATGGCAAGTTACAGATTGAAGGAGATTTAATCTCCGGAACGAATGTGAGATTCTCTTTCCCTATTAAAAAATAGCTGACATATTGTAAGCATCCACATTCTTTTTTGCGAATGATTTTCTGAATCGTCGCCTATATTTAATTTTATACAGCTAATTATTTAATAATATATAAGAAAGGTACAGATATAATGAGAGATCAGATTATTGACTTAATTTCAACCGCAGCTAATTTAGACAAAGCAATGGTATCTGATATTTTGGAGATTCCTCCAAAAGCAGACATGGGCGATTACGCTTTTCCATGTTTCCAGTTAGCAAAGACATTACGCAAAGCACCACCAATGATTGCAGCAGAGATTGCAGAAAAGATCGGTGATGTAGACATCTTAGATAAGTTAGAGGTGAAAGGTGCTTACCTTAACTTCTTTATCAAGAAAGACCTGTTTGTAAAGACCATGATTGAGACCGCAGATGTGGATAACTTTGGTTCTTCTACAATGGGTGAGGGTAAGACCATTTGTATTGACTACTCTTCTCCAAATGTAGCAAAGAATTTCCACGTTGGACATCTTCGTACTACAATCATTGGTAATTCTTTGTACAAGATCTACAGCAAGTTAGGCTATAACGTAGAACGTATCAATCATTTGGGTGATTGGGGTACCCAGTTTGGTAAGCTGATCGTAGCTTATAAGGCATGGGGAAGCAAAGAAGCCGTTGAGAAAGACGGCGTTGCCGAATTGATGCGTCTGTATGTAAAGTTCCATGAAGAAGCGGACAAAGACGACAGTCTGAATGATCAGGCAAGAGCATGGTTTACAAAGATGGAGCATGGCGATGAAGAAGCCCTGGATATATGGAAATGGTTTGTCGATATCAGTTTGAAGGAGTATAAAGGAACATATGCCCTTCTCGGTATGGAATTTGATCATTATCTTGGAGAAAGTTTCTACCGTGACAAGACGGCAGATGTAGTGAAACGCCTACAGGATGCAAACTTATTAGAGGAAAGCCAGGGTGCGCAGATCGTCAACTTGGAAGAATATGATATGCCGCCATGTCTGATCATGAAGAAAGATGGAAGTTCCATCTATGCAACCCGTGATCTGGCAGCTATTTTCTACCGGAAGCAGCGTTGGAACTTTGATAAATGTCTGTATGTAACCGGACAGGAACAGAAACTTCATTTTGCTCAGGTATTCAAAGTGGTCGAATTATTAGGTAATGATTGGGCAAAAGATTCTTTAGTTCACATTCCTTATGGATTAGTAAGCTTAGAAGGTGCTAAGCTCTCTACTAGAAGTGGCAATATCATTTACGCCGAGGATATTCTGTTAGAAGCAATTGACAAAGTAAAGGGTGTTATTGCAGAGAAGAACCCGGACTTAGAGAATAAGGATGAGGTTGCCAAAATTGTAGGTGTCGGAGCAATCCTCTTCCATGATCTGTATAACCAGAGAATCAAAGATGTATCTTTCAAATGGGATAAAGTATTGAACTTTGATGGTGAGACAGGCCCTTATGTACAGTATACTTACTGCCGTTGTGCCAGCATATTACGTGGCATTGACTATGATGCAGATGCTGCAATTGATTATAGCTTATTATTAGATGAAGAAGCCATTGCCCTGTTGAAAGAGATCAACCGTTTTCCACAGGTTGTCAAAGATGCGGCCGAGAAGTATGAGCCTTGTGTTGTTGCACGTTTTGCAATGGATGTTGCACAGTCCTTCTCCCGTTTCTACAATGCAGACCGGGTTAATGTTGAGGATGCATCACTTCGTAATGCCAGAGCAAAGTTGGTAGATATGACCAAGCATACCTTAAAGGATGCATTAGATCTGTTAGGTATCCAGTGTCCGGAACAGATGTAATGATAAGTAACTGAATATATCAGACAGGAGACAACCCTGTACGATCGCATTGGTAATCTATATGATCCGATGCGATCTTTTTTTCTGATTATCCCATTTATTATATTTTTATAAATTTAACTATGGTTAATTTTTGAATTTTTTAATAATCTTCTACCTTTTTTTCTTACTTCTTGTTTTTTATAGAAATCCCATGTATACTAAAATGTATACGATGCTATGTAAAAAGGTTGATTTATAAGCTTTTTATGTTTATATTTTCTTATACATCTTTTTCTTTCATAGCAATACCAATATATGATTTCTTTTCTATACGAAGTTATCTGCTATATACGCAACCCGATAATACATTACGAAAGGAGTATTGATTTTATGTTATTAATTAAGAATGGATATGTCATTGATCCTCGCTCTGGCAGGAATGGAATCTATGACATATTGATTAAAGATAATAAGATTAAGAAGATAGATTCATTTATTATGGAGATGGATTTATCTGAAGAAGATCGTCAGAATCTGCAGGTGATTTACGCTGATAATATGATGATTGCACCGGGTCTTGTCGATGTACATGTACATTTTCGTGATCCCGGATTTACTTATAAGGAAGATATCTATACTGGTGCCAAAGCTGCCGCCAAAGGTGGATTCACTACTGTTGTCATGATGGCGAATACCAAGCCAACGATTGATAATGTTGACACATTAGAATATGTATTAGGCAAAGGTGCCGAAACAGACATTCACGTACTCTCGTGTGCTTCCATTACCAAAGGACTTCAGGGACAAGAGCTTACAGATATGAATTTATTGAAAGACAAGGGTGCTGTTGGGTTCACGGATGATGGAATCCCGATGATGGATGAGAATATGGTAATTACTGCCATGCAGAAAGCAAAAGAACTTCAGGTACCACTCAGTTTTCATGAAGAAAATGCGAATCTGATCACCAACAATGGAATCAATCATGGAGAAGCTTCTGCATATTATGAGATAGAAGGCTCTCCACGCGGAGCTGAGATTGATATGATATACCGTGACTTGAATCTTGCTACTAAGTTAGATGCTCCAATCAATATTCAACATATCAGCAGCAAAGAAGGAGTAGAACTGGTTCGTCAGGCAAAGATGGAACAGATTGAGAATCATCATTTAGTCCTTCCTCTTCCTCGATCAAAAGAAGACCTTACTGATATATCCGATACAGAGGATAAGAATTCATCTCTTACCCAGATCATTCCAATGGAGATTGCACAATCTATTTCCATTCATGCGGAAGCAACACCTCATCATTTTTCATTAAATGAACAGGCAGCAATTCAGCATGGAACGATGGCTAAGATGAATCCGCCTCTTCGGACTGAACAGGATCGGCTTGCTATCATCCAGGGATTAAAAGATAACACGATTGATATTATTGCAACCGATCATGCTCCACATAGTGCAGAAGAAAAGTCCAAACCAATCACAGAAGCACCAAGCGGAATTATCGGATTAGAGACTTCTCTCTCACTCGGAATCACGAATCTGGTAAAACCGGGACATCTTACTTATTCTGAATTGATTGAAAAGATGACAATTAATCCTGCCACTATGTATCATTTGGATTGTGGCTATATTGAAGAAAATGGTCCAGCCGATCTTATCATCTTTAATGATAAACCACACACCTATGATTCCTTTGTATCAAAAGCATCGAACTCTCCTTTCTTAGGAGAAACTCTTTTTGGAGAAGTCCAATACACAATCTGTGATGGACGAATCGTATATGTGCATTCAGATAAATAGATTTTTCCAGCAGGAGAATGTTTCACGTGAAACATTCTCCTGCTTACTCTTGCACAACGTAAGTGAAGACGGACACATGTGTCTAACGGACGCAACGGTCTAGAAAAATTGGTTCCAAGCCGGGGCCGCTCGCACTTAATTGCTCCGGTAGCAGTACTAAATTCGCGCTATGCGCTCATTAAGTGCTGACCGTCACAAATGCCCCTCTTTGGAACCCAAATTTTTCTCGCCGAAGCTGAGGTTGACACAATATACTGTCGTCAATATATACGCTGTGCTTATCGCCACCCCCGAAGCCGTGTCCGGCGTTAACAG
>QWCE01000524.1_pt1 | contig 72316 bp, 51 predicted proteins | sample 1972531 | NCBI WGS metagenome assembly QWCE01 (sample SAMN09866716, study PRJNA288562) | Human gut metagenome isolate term4_stool, whole genome shotgun sequencing...
GCGTTCGCCGCATCACGGCAAAAGTAAAAACCGTGATTTGTGAGCAAGCTCCCAATCACGGTTCTTATTTTGCCTATGCGCGGCTCATTGCTCGCGTAAACTCTCAATTTAGTAAGTTAAGTATAATACTGCATGGAAAATGTTAATGAAATCTCGACCGTACACCATCCCGTATCCGGCAGAGCCCGGTATAGACTCCGGTCCCGCAGTAGGGCATCAGCAACAGGCTGTAAGAGAAGATATATCGAGAATTGGCTTCCCAGAAGGTGTGGAACAGAAAACCTCCCAGTACGGCAATGAGGCCGACGTAGACGTAGAGCTGATCCACGCCATGTCGATCCGCGTCATGCCGATCCGCACCGAGCTGATCCGCCATTTGGTCCGCAGTGCGCCCTGCGGTATGCCCAGCCGTTTGGTCCGCAGTGCACCCTACGGTATGCCCCGCCGTTTGGTCAGCCATGTGCCCGACAACTTTAGACTTCCGACGTTTCTTAAGACTGTCGATACAGAACACCAACACGCCCAGATACAGAACATTCTGCCATGCATTGCACCATTCGATATATCCCCCACTGAGAGAACCTTCATAGACTTCCTTAAAAAATGCACTCCGTCCTCCGTAGGTAGCCAGGGTAGCCTGTCTGCTGGCATAGGTGCCGTCTGCCCACTGGGATAAATGTTTGTGAAGATAGAAGTCCGCTGTGTAGCCGGGATGTTCCCGGAAATAGGTCAGGCGCTCGTCGATCGCCAGACGACTGATCTCGTTGGCGATAGCAGTATCCATGCCGGCGGTATCGTAAGTATCGATATTGAAGCCGTTATACCAGCCGCAGCCGCGGGAAGCTTCCTGCATTCCCATGGCGAGATAGGACATGGCGGTGACACCGGAGCTTAACGTGTTCCCTGCCTTTTTCTCGTAGATTTTCTGCGTAAGCGGCAGGACGCTTACGGAAGTCACAGCGAGACATACCGCCATGATGAGCAGTCCCAGACGCATCTTACCGTTCCGCCCCGGACGCAATGCCTCGAACAACAGCACCAGCAACACTGCGATCACAGGGATCAGTGAATTCTTGCGCAACATCACAGACAGTGTGAGGAACAGGATACTGCCGAAGCCTGTGAAAAGTATCTGACGGAGCATGCGGGGGACGTAATCGTAGGCGGTGACTGAGGGCGCATCATTTCGGGAGACGTTGTTCCGGTAGGAACTGTCCGGAGAGGAGCCGCCCGGCGAGACGTTGTCCCGAGAGGAGCCGCCCGGAGAGACGCCCCCCAGCAACCGCAACAGCAGATAGCATCCCACCGACAAAGCAGCGAAGGAAGGAATCTCGCCGTAGACGAAGGAGCTGTACATGATCATGGGCAGGTTACAGCATACCAAGACGAGATAACAGCAGGAGATCTTCTTGTAATTCTCCGGCCACAGATATTGCAGCGACAGATATTGGAACCAGATCGCCCCACACAACAGACAGACATAGACCAGCTTGATAAAGTGCCAGGCCGGTACGGACAGGCCGGTGAGATTCCAGATCCGGAGCAACAGCTCCAGAAAAGCCATCAGCCCGATCTGCTGTGGATAATAAGACAGATAAGAAACAGTGGGGTGGATAATATCAGTATTTCCCAGGATCCACTCCGCAGCCGCATTGTATACAGACAGAGCATCCGCTGCGGGAACCGTGCGTCCGAAGAGGATCAGCAGGATACCAAGCCCAAATACAAAGGTCAAAGTAAAAACGAGCAGTCCGCGACGGAATTTCTCTCCTATTTTTTCATACAGATACAGACATCCGCAAAACAGTAATCCGAAGCCTGCCAGCTCCAACAGATTCCACAGGGGATTGTCCGGACGCAGCAGAACCTGCTGGGTCTCCATATTGTCGGCATAACAGGTCGTGAGAAAGCTGCCGGCGAACAGCAGTATGGAAAGCAACAGTGTCAGAAGCATGACAATGTTAAGCCCCAGGCGGTAAATGATATTGCAACAAGATCTGTTCTGAGATCCACTCATGGAAACAATTCCTCCGTAACCACAACAAATTTCAATTATGCAAGCATATTGGCTCACTTGCGCTCATTATATCATAGCTTTTGCCCGCCCCCAAGAAAAATACGCGGGAAAAAGCAAAAATAGTGGCTGTAATGGAACAAGCGTGGTACAATAAACTTTGTATAAGCACTTTTAACACGCAGAGATAAGAGGAATGGAAAATGGATAAAATTGCAGTACTGATCCCTTGCTACAATGAAGAGAAGACGATCGCCAAGGTGGTATCCGATGTGAAAAAGTTCCTGCCGGAGGCGGTGACTTATGTATATGACAATAATTCCACCGACCGTACCGTGGAACTGGCAACGGAAGCGGGAGCGATCATACGTCATGAATATGCCCAGGGAAAGGGAAACGTGATCCGCAGAATGTTTCGTGAGATCGATGCGGAATGCTATCTTATGATCGACGGAGACGACACGTATCCTTTGGATTGTGCCCGGGAGATGGTGGCAAAGGTTTTGGAGCATCAGGCGGATATGGTGGTGGGAGACCGCCTGTCGTCTACTTATTTTACGGAAAATAAGCGGCCGTTTCATAATTTCGGCAACAGTCTGATGCGTGCGGGGATCAACGGCCTGTTTCATTCCGATATCAAGGACATCATGACCGGTTATCGCGCGTTCAGTTATGAATTCGTGAAGACATTCCCGGTATTCTCCAAAGGATTTGAGATCGAGACGGAGATGACGATCCATGCGGTGAACTATAACATGCAGGTAGAGAATGTGGTGGTGGAATATCGTGACCGTCCCCAGGGCAGCGAGTCCAAGCTGAATACTTACAGTGACGGTTTCCGCGTGATCCGCAAGATGCTGCAGCTGTATAAAAACTATAAACCCATGCATTTCTTCGGCATGCTGGCATTTTTGCTGGCAGTGGTGTCGGTGATATTGTTTGCTCCGGTATTTTTGGAGTATCTGAATACGGGACTGGTGCCGAGATTCCCGACGCTGATCGCCTGCGGATTCATTCTGCTGGCGGGGATCCAGTCGTTTTTCTCCGGTATGATGCTGGAAGTTATGGCGGCCAAGGACCGGAAGGATTTCGAGTATCGTCTGAACCGTGTGCATGGGGAACATCAGGAACGTAAAGGATTATAATATGCAGGAGAAGAGAATACTTCCCAGACGCAGAGGCGGTGTGCTGCTTTGCGTTCTGGGATGTCTGTTTGTATTTTTCGTAAAAACAGAAAAAGATCTGGCGGCTGCGGGTAATATCCTGTGGACGGCCGGATATGTGGGAAGCACTCTGCTGTGGACCGTGCTTTTGGGATGCCTACTGGGTGTGATCGGAACGTTTGTGGTCTATCGTGTGGCAGAGAGGCCGTCACCTGAGGGTGCCGGTAAAGACAATACCGGTAAAGGCGATGCCGTGTTCTGCAGATCTGCCGTGTGGATACAGAACCGCTCCGGGACACAGGTGTTTTTCGGAAGCCTGTTATTGTTATGTCTTGCATGGCTTCCGATATATCTGGCATATTACCCGGGAATCTGTGCTTATGATGCACCGGTACAGACCGGACAGATCGTGGAGCATTATTATTTTGATCATCATCCGATCGTGCACACGTTGCTTTTACAGGGGATGCTGTGGCTGGGAATGCAGCTGTTCGGGAGTATGAATGCCGGAATGGCACTGTACACTGCGCTGCAGATGCTGCTGCTGGCGGGCAGCATGTCCTACGGTGTACTGGTATTGCACAGACGGCAGGTGGCGGCAGGCTGGCAGATCGTGATGCTGCTTGGAATGTTTTTCCCGTTCCACTGGTATATGAGTGTCAGCATGACAAAAGATACGGTATTCAGTGCTTTTTTACTGCTGCAGCTGATCAGTCTGACGGATCTGTTGCTGGAGGACCGCAGGGAATGGCGTCCCGGAGTCCGTGATCTGCTGTTTTTTATCGGAACAGTGGGAATGATACTGTTTCGCAATAACGGAAAATATGCTATGATTGTACTATTAGCATTTCTTTTTCTGGCAGTATGCTTTGGAAAAAGAGCGAGGAAGCTCTGGGGGAGACTGTTTACGGTAAGTGTGGCAGCTTTCTGTATAGGGCTTTTTGTGCTGTCCGCAGTGTTCTCCGCAACGCACGCGGAACAGGGAGACAGGAGAGAGATGCTGAGTATGCCGATCCAGCAGATGGCCCGCTGCATGATCTACCACGGAGGAGTGGGAGTACTTCCTGAGGATGACGGTACCATGTCGGAGCAGGATCGGGCACTGGTGAATGATTTTATATTGGATGAGGCTTACAGGGATTATGATCCCGGCATCGCGGATCCGGTAAAGCGACATACCAACACGTATGTGGTGCGTTATCGCTCGGGAGATTTCCTGCGGACCTATTTTCATCTGCTGAAAGCTTATCCCGGAGATATGATCAATGCCGCACTGGCAGTGGATGCAGGATTTTTATCTCCCTTTGATGTCACCCATGCGGCGGTGAATGAAGTGCAGGGGAGAGAGGGCCTCGGATATATACAGACACGATGGGAAGAAGATACCCTGAACAACAGAGGGATCTACAAAGACAGCAAATGGCCGGGACTGTATGAACGCCTGGAAACATGGGCGGACGGGAACGGTTATCTGGAGCTTCCGGTACTGAAATATCTGTTCGTGCCGGGCAGTTATCTGTGGCTGTATCTGGCACTGGCGGCGATACTTGTGATCGTGGACAGAAAGCGATACTGTCTGCCACTGGCGGTGATCGCCGGATATTATGGGACGATGCTGTTAGGCCCCACGGTGCAGATGAGATATGTCTATCCGGTGATGCTGGCACTGCCGTATCTGGTGGCGCTGATGTGCGGAACCGGCCGGAAGACGGAAAATAAGAAAACAGGGACAGAGATAGGATAGCAGAATGGACAAACTGATCATAGGAGCAGGGCTGTATGGATTGTATGCGGCGCTGTATTGTGCAAAAAGAGGGCAGCAGGTAGAGGTGCTGGAGATGGAAGAGGCTCCTTTTACCAGAGCCACATATATCAATCAGGCCCGGGTACACATGGGATATCACTACCCGAGGTCTCTGTCTACGGCCATGAAATCCGCCGGATATTTCAAGCGTTTTACAGAGGACTATTCCTTCTGTCTTCATACCGCGTTTCAACAGATTTATGCTACTTCTGCTCATTTTTCCTGGACGGATGCGGCGGAATTTTTGAAGTTCTGCCGGGATGGCGGGATTCCCTGTAAGGCGCTTCCTGTGGAAGAATATTTCCAGCCGGGATTGTGCGATGGAGCTTTTCTCACCGAGGAATACACCTACGATGCCCATATCCTGCGGGATCATCTGATGGAGGAGATCGCGAAATATCCGGGAGTGAAGCTGCACTTCGGGCGGCAGATCACAGAGATCGTAAAACAATCGGACTGCTATGAGATCACCGCACTGCATGAGGGCCATAGAGAGGTGTACCGGGCACCGTTTGTGCTGAATGCCACTTACGCTTCCGTGAATCAGGTGCTGGAAAAGGTAAAGGGAGTCACGGCAGAACCCTTCGGACTGAAGTATGAATTATGTGAGATCATCCTGTGCAAAACAGGTGACAAGCTCAGGGACATCGGATTTACAGTAATGGATGGACCATTTTTCTCCATTATGCCTTTCGGCAGGACGGGATATCATTCCCTGACTTCGGTGACTTTTACACCACATAAGACAAGCTACGATGCTACGCCGCAGTTCTCCTGTGTGGGAGCGGACGGCAATATCTGCAGAGGCGGCTGGCTGGGGAATTGCAACGACTGTCCCGGCAGACCGGAGAGTGCATGGGAGTATATGTCTACGCTGGCGAGAAAGTATCTGCGGGAAGAATATAGCTTCAGTTATGAGAAGTCACTGTTCTCCATGAAGCCGATCCTGAAGGCTTCGGAGATCGATGATTCGAGACCTACCGTGATCCGGGCATTATCCGAAAGTCCCACCTTCATCAGCGTCTTATCCGGCAAGATCAACACGGTATATGACCTGGATCCTTTTTTAGATTAGGATAACCATTCCGAGAGATTATAAATAATAGATATAGGGGAAACGTTATGGAGAGAACCGCAATCCTGAATAAAGAGAAAAATTTTGTATCCTGCGTGCTGTATCTGCACAACGATGGTGCGCACATCCGTGATTTCCTGAATACGGTCTGTGGCACCATGGAAGAACATTTCGAAAAATATGAGATCGTCTGTGTGAATGACTGCTGCATGGACAATACCATCGAGGAGATCCATCGATTTCTGGAAGAAAGCAGAGGAAATCATGTGGTGAGCATGATCAATTTAAGCTTTTATCAGGGAGTCGAGATGGCCATGAATGCCGGAAGAGACCTGGCAGTGGGAGATTTCCTGTTCGAATTCGACAGATGCCTGCCGGATTTTGAGCCGTCACTGATCATGGATGTTTATTACAGAGCGCTGGAAGGCTATGATGTGGTGGCAGCCGCTCCGGGGAGAGATGTGGCACTGACCTCGCGGCTGTTCTATGCAGTATATAATCTGGGAAGCCGTAATACCCATAAGCTGCGTCAGGAGAGATTCCGTATCATATCCCGCCGCGCAGTGAACCGTGTGAATCAGATGAATGCGTACATTCCTTACCGCAAGGCGATGTATATGAATTGCGGACTAAGGGCGGATACGCTGGTCTATGAGAATCAAAAGAAGGCAGGCAGTGCCAGGAACCGGGAGGAGCGCAGTACCCGCAGCAGTCTTGCACTGGATACGCTGATCATTTTCACCAATGTCCTGGAGAAGTTCTCTATGCTGGTGAGTGCGATCCTGTTCTCTGTGATGATGATCATGTTTGCCTGGATCGTGTATTCGATCTTCAGCACGGTACGTCCCGTGGAAGGCTGGATGAGTCTCATGACGCTGATATCGTTTGGATTTTTCATGATGTCCGTCATGCTGACGCTGATCTTCAAATATCTGTCCGTGATCCTGAATATGAGTTTTAAGAGACAGCGCTATGTAATCGAAGGAGTGGAAAAACTGACAAAATGATGTTTACGATTATTTTTCCGGTATTAAATGAACGTCTGCGTTTAGAGAACGGTGTGACCCGCACGGTGGAATATCTGCAAAGCATTGCTTTTGAAGACTATGAGATCATTATCGTGGATAACGGTTCCGAGGATGAGACACCGCAGATCGCAGAAAAGCTGTGTAAAAAATATGATAAAGTAAAATATGAGAGGATCAATGTCCGCGGTGTGGGCGCCGCATTCCGCAGAGGTGTGGAAGTAAGCCACGGCGATGTGGTAGGCTATATGGACATCGACCTTTCCACCAATATCAGGCATCTGGGAGAGGCGATTCATCTCTTCGAGACGCAGCCCGAGATCCAGTATATCAACGGCAGCCGTTTTGCCAGAGAATCCGATACCAGGGGCAGAAAATGGTACCGCAGGATCACGTCGCAGGGACTGTTGATTCTGTTAAAGCTGTTCTTACGGATGAAATCCACGGATGCTATCTGCGGATTCACGTTTGTCCGCAGAGAGACGGCACTCTCACTGATCGAGGGCTGCAGCCGGGATAACGGATGGTTCTACATGATCGAATTCCTGCTCCGGGCGGAGAAAAGAGGCGTGACCATACTGGATTATCCGGTGGAGTGGCAGGAAGACTATAATACTACCGTTAAGGTATTCAAGACGATCTGTAATTATCTGGTACAGATCGCAAGGTTATTCAACGAGTTTTATATTAAGAAGCATATATAAGATGCCGGATAATCCCGGTGAAAGATTGAAAATAAGAGAAGAAATGTACATCGTGCGAGTTTAGAAACGATGTAAATGAAATGACAACAGGTAAGAGAGAAGGACAAAAAATGGCACATATTAAGAGAATCGATCTGACGAGGGATGTAAAAGCCCATGAAGATGCTTACAGAGAAGCTATCGAGAAGGTATGTCGTGAGACAGCTTTTTCCGGAGGCAAATATGCAGATGCATTTGACAAGGAATTTGCTGCTTACGTGGGCAGTAAATATGCCAGCGGTGTGAACAACGGTACTTCCGCATTGCATCTGGCGATGCTGGCGCTGGGCGTAGGCCCCGGAGATGAGGTCATTGTTCCTGCCAATACTTATATCGCGACAGCATGGGGTGTCAGCTATACGGGAGCCACGCCGGTGTTCGCAGATTGCACGCCGGATACCTGGGAGATCGATCCTTCCGTGCTGGAGGCGAAGATCACGGAGAGGACAAAGGGGATCATCGGTGTCCATCTCTACGGTCAGCCTTTCGATTATGCAGGCGTGCGCGAGATCGCAGACCGTCACGGTCTGTTCGTGGTGGAGGATTGCGCACAGGCCCATGGGGCACAGTTTGAGGGGAAAAATGTGGGAACCCTGGGAGACCTGGCATGCTTTAGCTTCTATCCGGGCAAAAATCTCTATGCTTTCGGAGAAGGCGGAAGTGTCACCTGTGAGAAGGAAGAGTACTATAAGCATATTGACCGCCTGAAAAATCAGGGCTGCGATGTGCGTTATTATCATGATGAGATTGGATATAATTATCGACTGGAGGGACTGCAGGGTGCGGTATTGAGCGTAAGCCTGAAATATCTGCCGGAGTGGACGAAGAGACGTCAGGAGATCGGACACCGCTATATCCGGGAGATCACGAATCCTCTGATCACCATGCAGCATCATCCGGAGAACACCACACCGGTGTTCCACCTGTTCGTCATCACGGTGCCGGATCATGAGGACTTTATCCGCTATATGGCAGATCATGATGTGGAGTGCAACATGCACTATCCGGTTCCCTGTCATTTGCAGAAGGCATATACGGATCTGGGATATCAGCCGGGAGACTGCCCCAATGCGGAATATCTGGCAGCACATTGTGTGACACTGCCTCTGTTCCCCGAGATGCGGGAGGATGAGATCCGGAGAGTCATCGAGCTGTGCAATGCTTACAGACAGTAAGGAGATCACAATGCAGACCGTAACAGCAGAAAATAAAACATCGAAAAATAAAACATCGGAAGCAATTTCTGAGAACTACCGGGATACGCAGGCCGGGATCTATCTGCGCCTCATGACCCATGAGGACACGGACCGGATCGTGGCATGGCGTAACAGCGATGCCGTGCGCAAAAATTTTATCTATCAGGAGCTTTTTACCAGACAGTCCCATGAGCACTGGATCCGGACCCATGTGGAGACCGGAGATGTGGTGCAGATGATCATCTGCGATCTGGAAGGAGATACTCCCCTCGGATCTGTGTATATCCGGGATATTGACAGACATCACAATAAGGCGGAGTACGGAATCTTCATCGGAGAAGAGAGCGCCCGAGGCCGCGGGATCGGCACAGCGGCGGCGAAGCTGATGTTACGGTACTGTTTTGAGCAGGAAAAGCTGCACAGAGTCTACCTGCGGGCATTGTCGGAGAACCTGCAGGCCATCCGAAGCTATGAAAAGGCGGGCTTCGTCAGAGAAGGACTGTTAAGAGACGATGTGTGTATTGACGGCGTGTACCGGGATATTGTCTGGATGGCAGCCGTGAATCCGGCAGATTAAGAAGGAGCAAGCAACAAAAAATGGACAGAATAAAAAAAGTAAGTTTTGTGATCCCCTGCTACCGTTCGGAGCATACGCTGCCCCATGTAGTTACGGAGATCCGCGAAAAAATGCAGGAACTGACACAGTATACGTATGATATTTTTCTGGTGAATGATGCATCACCGGACAATACCATGGAAACAATCCGGGATCTGTGTGAAAAATACGATAATATCAAGGGCATCGGCTTCGCCAGGAATTTCGGACAGCATGCGGCATTGATGGCAGGACTACGGCATTCCGACGGAGATTATGTGGTGTGCCTGGATGATGACGGACAGACCCCAGCCGATGAAGTGGATAAGCTGCTAAATAAGCTGGAGGAAGGCTTTGATGCTGTCTATGCCAGTTATGAACACAAGCAGCACTCCGCATTCCGGAATCTGGGCAGCAAGGTCAATGAGCTGATGACGCGGATGATGTTAAACAAGCCTGCGAATCTGTATATTTCCAGCTATTTTGCGGTGAAGCGGTTCGTGGTGGAGGATATGATCCGCTATGAGAATTCGTATCCTTATGTCATCGGACTGGTGCTCCGTGCCACGAAAAACATTACCAACGTGCCGGTGTGTCACAGAGAGCGGGAAGAGGGCAATTCCGGTTATACGCTCAAGAAGCTGCTGGGATTGTGGTTCAACGGATTTACGGCATTTTCCGTGAAACCGCTGCGGATCGCCACATCTCTCGGTGTGGGCTTCGCAGGACTGGGTTTTCTCTATGGAATCTATACGATCATCAAGAGGCTGGTGAATCCCAATGTCCCTATGGGATTCAGCGCATTGATGGCGGCACTGGTATTTTTCGGCGGCATGATCATGATCATGCTGGGACTGATCGGAGAATATGTGGGACGTATCTACATCAGCATGAATAATTCTCCCCAGTATGTGATCCGTGAGAAGATCCATCTGGAGGAATAGGGAGAGAAATATTTTTATGAAGAAAGAGCAATTTACGGACTGGTGGAAACAGGATAAAAGATATCTGACGCTGGTGAAGGCGGTATTGATGGCGCTGCTTCCCGTGGTGTGCTGTCTGGTGCGGACGGCGGCAGAGGGGAGGAGCATCGGTCAGGTGTATCTGCCTTCTTCGGAATGGAACGATGAACTGTTTTATTTTAAACAGGTGGAAAGCATTGTGAAATACGGATTTCCCAGAGGATATTTCGGATTTAACGAAAGCCATGCACTGCAGCTGTCTTTCGCAGCCTGGAGTCCCGTGCTGGTATTTCCCTGGATCCTGTGGGGACTGGTGTTCGGCTGGAATCTGCTGTCACCGGTAATCTGTAATATCGTACTGCTGACGATCACCATGTTCGTGTTCGTATGGCTGGTGAAACCCACCTGGAAACAGCTGGGCATCCTGACGGTGCTTTTCAGCCTGTACACACTGTTCACCAGATACATGCTGTCCGGTATGCCGGAGGTCATCTGCTTTGGCATGCTGATCCTGTTTTACGGACTGGCTTTTTCCTATCTGAATAAGGAGACAAAGGGCAAGCTGATTGCCATGTTTATTGTCTCGGTATTGTTGACCCTGATGCGGCCGTACATGCTTTTGTTTTTGCTGCTGGCCTGCTTTTTCCGGATCCGCAGAAGCCGTAAGAGCGGATGGATCGTTTCCGCTTCCGTGGTGGCTGTCACGGGAGTGGTGTATGTGCTGATCAAGCACTATCTGGGCGCGGAATATTTTACGCCGCTTTTCTATACGGACTGGATCACGACGTTTTTCACCGACGGCATCGGTGCCGGTGTCCGGAATTTCTTCGGGACGCTGCACTGGAAGGGCCTGGAATTCTACAGACATTGTGTGTCCGGTATGAAGAGCGGCCTGGCTTCCGGAGCCTTTTTTGACGGTTATCTGTTGCTGCTAGCCATTCTGCTGGTGCAGAGTTTCCTGGATTTCAGAGCATACCGCAGGGAGAAACAGACCGGGCTGCGTAACCAGCTGATCATAGAAGTGCATTTCGCCTTCAGTCTGATCGCGATGCTGTTTGCTCATCTGCTGATGTATAAAATGGTGGAAGGAAGCAAACATTTCCTGACTTTTATTGCGGCGGGAATTTTTATCGTGAGTATGCTTCAGACCAGATACTATAAGAAAGCGGTGCTTTTGGGCGCAGCTTTCCTGTATCTGTACAGTTACAAGGCGGTGGAGCCTTATGATTATCAGGTACCGTATGTCACGGAAGACCGGGAAGAGCAGGTGGAATACTGGAGACAGATCTTCGCAGAGAAGCTGGTCATGAATACCGATCAGGTACCGAATTACGATAATGTGGTGATATGGACCTTCGGGGACGATACGCCGGAGGGGAACCGGAATCTGAAATGGCAGCTTCTGTATGGAGCGCCGGAAGGCTTTGGTATCAGCTGCTGTGAGAAAGAATATCTTCTGGAGCATCTGACGGAGCTTCAGAGCAGATATCTGGCTACGGTAAGCGGAGGAGAGATCGACAGGCAGTGCCGTGAACAAGGGTATGAAGAACTGGGAAGAGATGCGGATATGGTGCTGTATCGCAGGTATTAAAGTCAGGGAATATAAGAAGATAGGAAGCGGAAGGACAGAAGGTTCCATGGAGACATGCAGCAGGAAAACAGATAATTTTATACGGACAAAAGGATGGCTGCTGCTGTGGCATGCGCTTCCGGTGATCGCACTGCTCCTCTGGGGAGTTTTCGGCATCCGGAATAACCTCTGGTATGATGAAGCGTATTCAGCGTCGATGGTATCTCTGCCCTGGAAACGGCTGATCTATATTACGGCGACGGATGATCATTCGCCGTTCTACTATGTGATCCTGAAGCTGTTTTATCATCTGTGCGGCGGTGGAACACATTTCTGGTCACTGAAGCTTTTGTCTGTACTTTTTATGACCGGATATATGCTGCTGGGAAAATATTACGTGGCGAAGCTGTTCGATCGGAAGATTTCGGTATATTTTATGACATTTTCCCTGCTGATGCCTATTTTCAGTGTGCAGGCGGGAAATGTGCGGATGTATGCCATGGCATTGTTTTTCCTGACACTGGCGGGACTTTCGGCTTATGATATTTATCGGGGAGCGACCCGGAGAAAATGGATCGTGTTCTGTGTGGCGAGCATCTGTACGGTGTACTGTCATACGTTTGCATTGATACAGACTTTTTTATTTTATATGCTTTTCCTGGCGGCGATTGGGATCTGCCGCAGAAAGGATCTGGTAAAGGGATTTTTTATCTCCGGCTTCACAGTGGCGATCGTGTTTTCCCCCTGGCTGGCGGTGACCTGCAGACAGTTCATCCTGCGGATGCGCTATGATGACGGTTCTACCGCAGAACTGGCGACTCTGAATTCCGTGATGGATTATTTCAAGGAATGGTTTTCCGCGGTGGAGACACCCATCGGCATTGTGGTGCTGTTGGGGATGGCACTGTGCCTGGTATTGAATTATGGCGCCGTGGACTGGGTACGCCAGCATCATAATGCAGCTCCGGCCATCGCGGCAGCGGCGTTTGCCCTCACTGGAATCGTGGGAGGGGTGATCTCTGCTACCGTCAATAATTGCTTCATGGGGCGTTATGCATTTCCGGGCATGGGTTTCGTCATGCTGTGGTACGCGGTGGGATTCGCACAGATCCTGGAGAGCAGTGGCACAAATGGGAGAAAATGGTGGACCGGTGGCATCCTTGGTACGGCCTGTCTGTGTTTCCTGCTTCAGTACAGCTCGGAGCTCCGTCTGGAGTACGACGGAGGCCTGGAGATTTATGAGAATTTTGTGGAGACCCAGATGACGGACAACGATGCGGTCATCGGACCTTATACGCATACGATCTTCCTGAATGTATATCATCCGGAGCTGCATTATTATATCATCGGCTATAAATTATACAGTCTTCCTTTTGTGAATACGGATGCACTCACGGATTACAGTCAGCTGGATTCCTACGAGAATCTCTGGTATATCTGTTTTCAGGGTGGGACACCCAATGAACTGGAAGACGAATATGACTACCAAGAAGCGCTGGAATTCCATTATATGTATTATGATTTTGTGATTTATCGATTGGAGCGAAGACGATAGAGTAGCGATAAGACCAGGAACAGGGGCAGACAAAAAGGAATGGAGAAATACAGAGAAACGAAAACAACAGCAGACTGGAACGGGATGATTCATAAGCTTTGCGAGAACCGGCTGTATATGGGAATCCTGCTGCTTACAGCAGTATGTGCTTACGGCTATAAGGTGACAAATGTTACCATCGGCATCGATGACACCCCATCTTTATACTATTTCGAAGAGGGTCTGATCGCCATTGTGGGGCGGTGGGTATTGTTTCTGCTGAATAAAGTGATAACTCTGGCGGAATTTGTTCCGTTTGTAACGGATTTTGCAGCGGTAATTCTTCTGATCGCAGCGGCAATCGTGTGGTCGGCATTGTTCTATTCGGTGTTCGGTGAGAAGATCCCGGTGACGGGATATGCCTTTTTCGCGGCAGTATTTGTATCCTGCCCGTTGATCAGCGAAGTATTCACGTATTTTCTCCACAATGGGATAGCCATCGGATATCTGAGCTGCGCAGTCAGTCTGTGCTATATGAGGGAGTGGCAGAACAGTATGCGGAAGCCGCGCAAGGGATCCGGTCTTTGGGAGAAGCCGGACTGCCGGACTGTGACGAAGCTTGTGGCAGCTGCGGTATTTTTATGGATTGCCATGGGCTGTTATGAATCCTTTATGATCCTGTGGCTGGCGGGACTTCTGCTATTGTTGCTGTCAGAGAGAATCCGTCTGGGAACGGAGCGTACAGCCCGGACCGGGGAGAGGGGAGTCTTTGGCACACTGGCAGGAGGGGCTTTGGCGGCTCTGGCTGCAGTGCTCCTGAGAAGCCTGATGATCGTAGTGCTTACAAAGGCATTTCATCTGGAATATTTACAGGGAGAAGCAGTACAGCGTTCCGTGACGGAGATGTTAGGCTGGATGGTGCAGCCCGGAGCTTTCGGTGAGCTGATCATGATCCTGAAACGTACTTTTGTATTGTACGGTGTGTTTGCTTATGCTTATCTGCCGATCCGGATTTTTGTGTTATCGGCGGTCGTAATTACAGTGGTTACCCTGGTGCGGGTGATCCGCGGCAGAGACCTGTGGGCACTGATCCTCCTGCCGGCGGCTTATCTGGCGGCATTTTCGCTGTTATTTATCGAAGGAAAGGCAACACTGTACCGTTCGGCACAGTTTTTGCCCATTTTCTGCGGTTACGGGGCACTGCTTTTTGTCTATGCGGTGTGGCAGGTAACAACATGGTGGGAATGGAAGACACAGAAGCCTCAAAACAGTCGTATCTGTCGTGGCGTGCGTGGGATTGCGATTCTCGTGCTTGCGGTAATTGTCTGGAATCAGTGCGCAGATATGACGAAATGGTTCTACATTGATAAACAGAAATACGATGCGGCGGTGAAGACGGTCGATCAGATCGCACTGGATCTGGAGCGGGATTTTGATACTTCCAAACCGGTGATCTTCACGGGCAACTATGAAATCCCTTATAGCATTATACAGGATGCTTATGTAAACTATGGCACGACCACATACCTCAAGATGAAACGGATCACGGATCTCATCGATCCGGATCTGCTGGATAAATACAATCGTGGTTCCAAAGGTGTGTGGGTGTCGCAGACACCGGCATTGTCGGTCATCGACTGGGGACGTTATGCCTTTGATTCCGATGCGGAGCTGGTGAGATTTTTTGAAATGCACGGACACCGGCTGGTGGCCTGCGGGGATATCGACAGATATGCGGAGGCGGAAGAAGAGTCACTGAATCTGCCGGAATATCCACAGGATGGATATATCGTGGATAAGGGGGACTATATTATTGTTCATTTCTAAAGAAAAAACTGCAATAGGAAAACAGATTAACCGATTTCTCCTGTGGCTGGATAGAATCCCTCTGTGGTGGATGGGCATTTTGATTGCGATTGTATTTTTTCTCCCCTATTTTATTCTTGGGGATGGTTGTATCTTTGAGATCAACGATCAATTAGATGAAAGTATTATGAATTATGTGCTTTCCGTCCGACATTTACTGGATGGGAGTATTATATATCCGGAAATGCTTGGAGGGGTCAATGCAAGTGGTATGCAGCCTTCCGCTGTTCTGTTTCTGCCATTGTATTGTATATTTCCCACAAGAATTGCATTTCTCATCCAGTATATCATCTGCTTTTTCCTGGCTTTTTTGGGAATGTATCTCCTGGTAAAGGAAAGCACGGATAGTAGTATTCTGGCGGTGATCGCCGGAAGTTGTTTTAGCGTCCTGCCGCTGTATCCGATTTATGGATTGTCGGAATTTGGCATTCCACTGATCATGTATGCGTTTTTATGCTTTTGGAAACGGAAAAATGTAATTCAGGCACTTGTGATCACTGCAGTGTTTGGACTCACCAGCCATTTGGTGTATACGGGATATGTGGTGTTAGGTCTGTGGCTCCTGGCGATCATCATCGCTGTGATCCTAAAAAGAAAGAATTCATGGCTGCTATGGGGATTTGGAGAGTTGCTGTTAACGTATATGATCGTTAACAGGGCGCTGATCCTGGAGATACTCATTGGTAACAGCAGCTATGTCAGCCACCGGGAGGAAATGATATCCTCCGCAACGCCGTTTTTTGAGACCTTCCGGGGCGTTTTCCTAAACAGCTCACAGCACGCACCGTCGTTACATAAATATTTGATATTGCCCATTATTTTGTTCCTGATCCTGGGAGCATTTTGTAAAAAGGAAGAGACCGACCGGATCCTTTATAAGGCAGCTGTGATCAACTTTTTATTCTTGGTCGCCATAGCCCTGTTTTATGCATTTTGTCATTTGACGGCAGTGGTTGACTGGAAAAACAATGCCACGGGATTTTTGCATTATTTTCAGATGCACCGTGTCTACTGGCTGTACCCGGCAGCATGGTATCTGGAGTTCGCATGGGCAGCGGCAGTGCCATGGAGAACAAAAGTGCCGCATACGGATGCGCGGATGCGGGTGGGAAAGCTTGCGGTTATCCTGATCTGTCTGTTGCCGACACTACAGCTTTTAAAAGTAAATTCCGGCATGTATCTGAATGTGAACCAGATCAATAACGGCTCAGATGTCACGGGATATATCTCCTGGGAGAGCTGGTTCGCAGAGGACCTGATGCAGGAAATAGATGATGCTATCGGCCGGGACAAGAGTACTTACCGAGTGGCGCATCTGGGAATCAGTCCGGCTCCGTCCCTGATGCATGGTTTTTATACGGTGGATGGATATTCCAATAATTATCCATTGGAATATAAGCACCGCTTTCGAGAAGTTATTGCGGCAGAGCTGGAGAAAAATGAGGAAGTACGGGTATACTTTGACCTGTGGGGAAACCGGTGTTATTTATTCAACAGCATTACCGGTAATTATATGCAACTGAAAAAGGGCAATACCCTGGTGTATGAAGGACTGGAGTTCGATATGGATGCATTACGGGAACTGGGATGTGAGTATCTGTTCTCCGGTGCCGAGATCGGGGATGCCGAGCGCATGGGTCTGGAGCTCGTGGGTTATTATGAAACGGACGACTCTTATTGGGGAATCTGGGTGTATGAACTGTGATGGCTGAACTGTTACCTTCACTTTCTTAAAATTTCATAAGATTTTTTACTGGAAGAGAAAAGTGTGTTATAGTAAGTCCAAATGGTTATAACAATAAAGTAATATACGTAACAATAGTAGAGACTGGTATATGAAAGACAGAATTTATATATGTCACACTTACTATCATGCATATGTGACGTTTTTAAAGGAGTTAAAAATACGGGCAGAGGCAGATCCTGCGAGGAAAGCGGGAACTGCTACTTTAGTGCTGTCCAAAATGTCCAACAATTTTGAAAATCTGAAGGCCCGGGTGGAGAGCACGGGCCTGTTTGAGGAAGTCCTGGAGTTCGATGAGAAGAGAGAGGACTTTTTCCCGGAGCTGGCAAAATACCGCCTGGATACCGGGAATTTCCTGGGGAATCTGAAGAACCGTATCCGTTTTACGCGGGAATATGCCAGACTGGAGGCACCTTACGTACCGGTGAACCTGAAGGAATACAAGGATATTTATGTCTATTGTGATTCCGACCCCATCGGGTATTATCTGAATCAGAATCATATCCGCTATCATGCAGTGGAGGATGGTCTGAACTGTCTGAAGAATTTCGATGCCGCCCGGTATGACAACAGAGGCCATTTTAAGCTCAAGGCCTTTTTATCCATGTATCTGAATCTGATCTTTGTACAGAACGGTTACGGCAAATATTGTATCGATATGGAAGTCAATGACATATCAGCCATCCGTTATCCCTGCCCCAGATATATCGAAGTACCGAGAAAACCGCTCGAGGACCGGCTGACGGAAGAGGACAAGCAGCTGCTCCTGCAGGCTTTTGTCAGAAATAAAGAGGAACTGGAATATCAGATCGCGGAGAGCAGCAGGGTGGGGGACAAGATCCTGATCCTCACGGATCCTCTGTGTACGCTGGATGTCAGAGAACGGATTTTCCGTGACATTATCAAAATGTATGAGAAAGAAGGCACCATCTTCCTGAAACCGCATCCCAGGGATCTGCTGGATTACCGTAAGCTGTTTGCGGAGTATCCGCAGTTTGATGCATCCATGCCCATGGAAATGCTGAATTTCTTCCCGGGACTGCGTTTCAAAAAGGTGGTCACGGTATTTACGGAAGTAAAGGGACTCCCCTTTGCGGAGGAAGCGGTACGTCTGGGGGCTGATTTCATGGATGCTTATGAGGATCCGCTGATCCACAGACAGAACGAACAGATTTAAGTTTGGAGAGAATCGATGATACAGATAATCAAGAAATTACGAGTCCTGTTAGATCAAAAACAGAAAAGAACCATGGTGGGATTGATCTTTCTTATGGTGATCAGCGCCTTTTTGCAGACCGCCGGCGTGGGAATGCTGGTGGAGGTCATGCAGATCGTCATTGACCCCGAAGCGGTTCAGCACAGCCGGGTGGCGGAAGCCTGCTATGAGATCCTGGGAGTGGAAAGCTACCGGACTTTCTCCATCATTGTCATGGTACTTCTGATCCTGGTATTCGTAGTGAAGAATCTGTTTACTTATTTCCAGCAGAAGCTGACATTATCTTTCGTATATACGAACCAGTTCCGGACCTCGGAGCGCATGATGCGCAACTATCTGCGCCGCGGGTATGAATTTTATCTGAATGCGGATACTGCAGTGGTGCAGCGAAGCATCACTTCGGATGTAAACAATATGTATGCCCTGATCCTGGCACTTTTACAGCTGTTGTCCGATACGGTAGTATCGTTGTTCGTCATCAGCTACTGCTTTATCTCCAGTGGTACCATGACGATCCTGATGGCGGTGGTACTGCTGCTTCTGATGTGGCTGATCAAGCGGGTCCTGAAGCCGATCATGTACAAGGCAGGCAAGGATAATCAGGATTATTACAGCAGTCTGTTCAAATGGATCTCCCAGACGGTACAGGGAATTAAGGAAGTGAAGATCTCCGGCAAGGAGCAGTATTTCGTATCCGAGTATCGCAAGTGCGGTAAGGGATATGTGGATGCCGTACAGCGTTACAGTCTGTATAATCAGGTGCCGAAGCTGCTGATCGAGACAGCCTGTGTAGCTACAATGGTGGGCTACATGATCTTCCTCGTGGCGACCGGAGTATCCACGGAAAATATGCTGACGGTATTCGGAACTTTGGCAGCAGCGGCACTGGTACTACTGCCCTGTGTCAACCGTATCAATAATCAGATCAATTCCATCGCCTATTTTGAACCCTTCTTCATGGGAGTCAGCGATAATCTGCAGGACGAGATCAACGGACAGAATATTGACATGTCCTTTGCTACCGATGAGGATGAGAAGCTGGATGTGAAAGAAAGCATCGAGATGAAGGACATTACTTATGCATATCCCAACACAGAGCGTCTGATCTTCGATCATGCGGATCTGAAGATCCCGGTGGGAGCTTCCGTGGGTATCGTGGGTACCTCCGGCGCCGGCAAAAGCACGGTGGTGGATATTCTGCTGGGACTGCTGGAGCCCAGTACAGGACATATCTATGCGGACAGCGTGGATGTGAAGGATCCCGGCAATTACCGGAAATGGCTGAAAAACATCGGCTATATTCCCCAGATGATCTTCATGCTGGATGATACCATCCGTAAAAATGTGGCTTTCGGTGTGCCGGAAGATAAGATCGATGAAGAGAGACTGTGGGAAGTCTTAAAAGAGGCCCAGCTGGATGAATTTATCAAGACTCTGCCGGAAGGCTTAGAGACCGGTATCGGCGAGCGTGGTATCCGTCTCTCCGGAGGACAGAGACAGCGTATCGGTATTGCCAGAGCGCTGTACAATGATCCCGAGGTGCTGATCCTGGATGAGGCAACTTCCGCACTGGACAATGATACGGAGGCAGCCATCATGGAATCCATCAACAGGCTGCACGGCCGCAAGACGCTGATCATCATTGCACACAGATTGCAGACCATTGAGAAATGTGACATTGTCTACCGGGTAGAAGACGGCAGGGCAAAAGTGGAGCGCGGAACGGTATGAGTAAAAAGCTGAGTATCATCGTACCCGTCTATAATATGGCGGCAGAGGGAAAACTGAATTACTGTCTGGACAGCCTGGTGGGACAGACCATCCGGGGACTGTATGATTATGAGATCCTCTGTGTGGATGATGCTTCCACCGATGATTCTCTGGAGATTCTGCTGGATTATGAAAAAAGATATCCCGAACTGGTGCGTATTCTTCCGAACCGTGTGAATCTCAGACAGGGCGGTGCGAAGAACGAAGCATTGAAGGTGGCGGAGGGAGAATGGATCGGCTTCATCGACAGCGATGACTGGGTATCTCCCGATTATTACGAGAAGCTGTTAAAAAAGGCGGAAGAGACCGGGGCGGATGTGGTCGGCTGTGATTACAGTCTGGTGGATCATCATACCTTTGAGGTCGGAAAAGTGATCGTCAACAATACACCGGATCAGACCGGGGAACTGACGGAGGAACAGCATAAAAGTCTGTTTATCCGGCCCGGCAGTATGGTGTTGAAGATTTATAAGCACAGTGTGATCCGGGAGAACCGGCTGGATTTTCCGGCACATATTTTTTATGAGGATAATTGCGCGGGACCTTTGTGGAGTCTGTATTTCCGGCATTTTGCGAGAGTGGAGGAGCCGCTTTACTATTATTATCAGCACGCGGTATCCACAGTGCATCATATCACAGAAGAAAAATGCAGGGACCGCATGAAGGCGGCGGAGCTTTTATATACCGAGTGCAGAGACAGGGGGTTCCTTGCGGAATACCGGCAGGAGGTCGAATACCGTTTCACGGAGCTGTATTATGCGATCACGTTATTCTCTTATATGAGTGGTGTGAAGAAGCCGAAGATTTCTTTTATTAGGGAATTACGTCAGGGTACGGAAAAATATTTTCCGGAGTTTGACCAAAATAAATATTATCTGCAGCATACCGGAACAGAGGAACAGAAGCTGATCGCCATGCAGAAAAAGAGTGATCTGCGGTTCTATCTGTACTACAGACTGCGGCAGTTCGTATGGAAATTACGGGCCTGATGGGAAGGCACCGGTCATGAGAAAGATGAGGTTAGGAAAATGAGCAGATTAGCCATTATCACAGCCAGGGGAGGCAGCAAGCGGATCCCGAAAAAAAATATCAGGGAATTTTGCGGGAAACCGATCCTGGCATATTCTATTGAAGCGGCACTGGCCAGCGGATTGTTTGACCATGTCATGGTGTCCACGGATGATGAGGAGATCGCACAGATCGCGGAAAAATACGGTGCGGAGGTTCCTTTTTTCCGGAGTGAAGCGACCTCCGGAGACTTTGCTACCACCAATGACGTGCTGGCAGAGGTGCTGGCAGAGTATGAGAAGAGGGGAATGCATTTTGACATTGCCTGCTGTATCTATCCTACGGCCCCTTTTGTGACGGCGCAGAAGTTGACCAATGCCGTGGAGCAGCTGGAAGCAAGTGATGCGGATACCCTGATCCCTGTGGTCAGCTTTTCCTATCCGCCCCAGAGAGCCATGGTGGTGGAACAGGGACGGCTGGTATTCAAATATCCGGAATATCTGGACAGCAGATCCCAGGACCTGCAGCCCCATTATCATGATGTGGGTCAGTTTTATGTATTCCGCACGGAACGTTTTGCCGTGAATCAGAAACTCATGGTGGGAAATATCCTGCCGCTTGTCGTGTCGGAACTGGAGGTACAGGATATTGACAACCTCACCGACTGGAAGATCGCAGAGATGAAATACCGTCTGATGACGGAGGAGAAATAATTCTGAAAGGATCAGAGATTATGACAACAGGAAGACTGGCAGTGCTGTCCAATGTGAATATGAATATGGTGATCCGCATGCTTCAGAAAAACGCACAGGTCTACGAAGCGGAGGGCTATGGCAACGAACTGGGGACTTTGCTGAATCCGCAGTCTTCTTATCATGCTTATCATGCGGAGATCACGTTTCTGATCATGGATCTGGCTGAACTGCTGGAGCATGATCTGGATCCGGTCACCGCAGAACAAAAGATCGGAAACTGGTTCCGGACACTGGAGGGATGCCTGCCGCAAGAAGGAGTCTTCTACGTGTCGGATGCCTATCTGTGGGCGGTGGAGCTTGCCGTGCTGGCGGATACCGGGAGGAAGTCACAGCTGGAAGGCATCTGGGAACGGGAGCTTAGGAATCTACAACAGAAGCATGCCAATGTGAGGAGCTTCCCTTACCGTGCGCTGGCAGAGCATTTCGGAGAAGAGAAAGCCTTTTCTCCCAAAATGTGGTATATGGGAAAAGTGCTCTGGGGGATGGAGATGCAGTCGGCACTGGCGGAGCAGATCCTCTACCGGGCCGCACTGGAATACCGCACGCCGAAAAAGGTGCTGGTGCTGGATCTGGACAATACGCTGTGGGGAGGTCTGGCGGGCGAGACAGATCATACCCCGGTGGTGTTATCGGAAGACCACAGTGGACTGGCCTATAAAAATCTGCAGCGTGTACTGAAGATCATGCAGAGTCAGGGTGTGCTCCTGACCATTGCGTCCAAGAATAACGAAACGGATGCCATGGAGATCCTGGAGCATCATCCCCATATGGTGCTTCGCCCGGAGGATTTCGCTGCGCAGCGGATCAACTGGGATCCGAAACCGGACAATATCCGGAAAATAGCGGAAGAATTGAACCTGGGGACCGATTCTTTTGTCTTTTTCGATGACAGTGAAGCGGAGCGGGAGATGGTACGGCAGATGCTTCCGGAAGTGGAAGTGCCGGAGTTCCCTGCGAGAGCGGAAGATCTGGCGCCTGCCATGGTGAAAATATATGAAACATATTTTGCTGCAGCGGTGATCACCGGAGAGGACCGGGAGAAGACTGCACAATACCGGGCCAATGCCGGCAGAAAACAAATGGAAGACCGGGCGGGCAGCTTTGAGGAGTATGTGAAAAAGCTGGAGATCTGTCTGCTGCCGGTGGATCCGAAGGAGCATCTGGACCGGCTGACACAGCTTTTGAACAAGACGAATCAGTTCAATCTGACGACGAGACGTTATACCTTAGAACAGATGCGACAGATCACAGAGGATACGAAGAAACGGGTATTTCTGTATCAGGTGACGGACGTGTTCGGAGATAACGGCATTGTGGCAGCAGCGATCGTGGATACGGCGGGAGAATTGCCGGAGATCACGGATTTCGTTATGAGCTGCCGTGTCATGGGCCGCAATATTGAAAATGCGGTGATCGACCGCATCGAACAGCAGATGCGGGAAGAGGGATATACCGTTCTGCGGGGCAGATATGTGCCCACGGCGAAAAACAAGCCGGTGGAGACCATGTATGACAGACTGGGTTACCGGAAAACGGACAGCACACCGGAAGGCGGCACCTGTTATGAGATCGTGCTGACCGAGAGGCCCGAGAGAGCCTACTGGTTAAAGGAAAACCTGTATGATTGAGCGCCGGATGTCTGATGCCGGGCTGCGGCAAATAGGAAGAAAGAGAATGAGGTTAATCTTATGAAAGAGAAGATCATAAAGCTGATTGAAGAGATATTAAAGGTTCCGGCGGGAACCATCACCGAGGATACCATGATCGAAGATGTGGAGCAGTGGGATTCGCTGGCACATGTCATGATCATCGGACAGCTGGAGGAAGAGCTTGGTGTCAGCATACCGCTGGAAGAAGCCATCGAATTAAAAGGAATGCGTGAACTCCTGGAAAAGGCAGGCTGCGAATGAGTGTTACATTAAGAAAGATCACCGAAGAAGATCTGGAACAGATCATGCGCTGGCGCATGGATCCGGAGATCACCCGGTATATGAATACCGATCCGAAGCTTACACTGGAAGGACAGAAGAAATGGTTCGCCAAAGTGCAGCAGGATCCGGATGTGAGCTACTGGATCATACAGATCGATGGGACACCTGCCGGTGTCATCAATTACACGGGACTTACGGATCCGGCGGGAGACCTGGGATGGGCCTATTATGTGGGGGAGAAGAAGCTTCGCAGTATTCAGGCGGCCCTGGCCCTGGAGATGAGTATGTATGATCATGCATTTCTGGATCTTGGGAAAAATGCGGTATACAGTGATGTGTTTACCCTGAATCAGGGGGTGATCCAGCTCCACAAGATCTGCGGCTGTGAGGTCGTGGAGGAGAAGAAAGCCTGTGTGGAGAAAAATGGAACGGCTTACGACGTGACGTTCATGCGCATGACGGCGGATCACTGGAAAGAGATCCGGGACAACAAAAAATACGAACATATTGTATTTCCATAAAATTTCTATACGCAGATTTGTGCCTGCACAAGAGGCTATAACAGCTGAAGATTTGCAGGTTACGGAAAGGCAAGGGTACTATTATGAACAAAGAAATCATGATCGGAAATCGCAGGATCAGTGAGGATGAACCCACTTTTGTGATCGCGGAGATGTCTGCAAATCACTTAATGGATTTCGACAGAGCGGTGGCAATCATGCAGGCGGCGAAGGACGCCGGCGCGGATGCCATTAAGATACAGACTTATACACCGGACACCATCACACTGGATTGTGACGATCCCTGTTTCCAGATCACCCAGGGTACCATCTGGGACGGAACGACACTGCATAAATTATACGAGACGGCCTATACGCCATGGGAGTGGCAGCCTAAACTGAAAAAAATCGCAGAGGAGATGGGACTGATCTTTTTCTCCTCTCCGTTTGATCTGACCAGCATTGATTTCCTGGAGGAGATGGATGTGCCGGTATATAAGGTGGCCTCTTTTGAGATCAACGATATTCCTTTTATCCGCAAGATCGCCCGCACCGGCAAACCGATCATCATGTCCACGGGAATTGCTTATCTGGCGGATATCGAACTGGCATTGCGCACCTGTAAGGAAGAAGGCAATGAGAACGTGATCCTGTTGAAGTGTACGTCCGCTTATCCGGCCCCTTACGAGGATATCAATCTGAAGACCATTCCTTCCATGAAGGAAGTATTTGACTGTGTGGTGGGACTGTCCGACCATACCATGGGATGTGCGGTAGCGGGAGCCGGAGTGGCCCTGGGTGCCAAGGTAGTCGAGAAACATCTGACGCTGCGCAGGGCGGACGGCGGTGCAGATGCGGCATTCTCCATGGAGCCGGAAGAATTCAAGGAGATGGTGGACCACATCCGAATGATCGAGAAGGCGGTAGGAAAGGTGACCTATGATCTGACACCGAAGCAGAAGAAGAGCAGAGAGCATTCCCGTTCCCTGTTCGTGGCAAAAGATATGAAAGCGGGAGATGTCTTCACTCCGGAGAATTTACGCTCCGTAAGACCCTCCTGCGGACTGCATACCAAATATTATGAAGAACTGCTGGGCAAACGTATTACCAGAGATGCAAAACTGGGAACGCCCATGAGCTGGGATCTGGTCGATTTTTCGGAGTGATGCTATGTATTATTTTCGGGCAGACGGCAGTGCGAAAACCGGCGCGGGACATCTGATGCGCTGTCTGACGGTGGCACTGGAATTGCAAAAATTAACAGAACATCCGGAGCAGGTGTGCTTTCTGTGTGCGGATGAGGCTTCCGCAGAATTGCTGCGGAGTAACCATATGCCGGTGAAAGTGCTGGGGACGGATCCCGAAGATCTGGAGGGAGAACTTCCGGTACTGGAGAGACTGGCGGGAGATACGAAACAGATATTTCTCGTAGACAGTTACCGGGTGACGGATGCTTATCTGCAGGGACTGCGCAGGTTTGGCAGGGTCTTTTTGCTGGACGATATGCAGCAGCATGCCTATCCTGTGGATGGGGTGATCAATTATAATCTGTTCGCTTCCGCGGAAAAATACCGGGAATTGTACGGCGACACGATCCCGCAGTATCTCGGGGCACCCTATGTGCCGGTAAGACAGCAGTTCTGTGATGCTTCCGGGAGTTATGCGGTGGCAGAACAGGTGACGGATGTACTGATCACGACCGGCGGCGGAGATATAGATAATATTGCGGGAGAGATCCTGCGTCAGCTGGCGGAATATGATCTGAACGGCTGCCCGGTCCGATACCATCTGGTGGTGGGAAGGTTCAACCCCAACCGGGAGAAAATGGAACAGTATGCCTCCGCGCATGAAAATGTAAGATTGCACTGTGATGTGCGGGATATGGCGGCACTGATGGCACAGTGCCAGCTGGCGGTGACCGCCGGCGGAACGACGATTTATGAACTGGCGGTGCTGGGAGTTCCTTTTGTATGCTTCTCCTATGCGGAGAATCAGGAAGCACTGACAGAGTGGCTGGGAACACAGCAGATCGCAGGCTATGCGGGAGCATGGCACCGGGCTGCCGGGGAGACACTGGAGCGCATTGGAGCGTGGTGTCTAAAGGCACAGAGGGATCCCGGACTGCGTCGGCAATGCTATGAAACAGAGCGGGGACTGATCGACGGCCTCGGAGCTGCAAGGATCGCACAGATATTGATAACGGCAGGAAAATTAGGAATAAAGTAAGGAATAAGTAAGCAATAAGTAAGGAATAAAGTAAGGAATGGAGAAGAACGGGATCAAAGCAGGCGACAGAAAAGAAAAAATTGCATACAGCATTGTGGCGATCGCGTTGTTCCTGATCCTGTTATGGACTTTTTTCCCGGGGGACCGCGAGTATCAGAGAATCCCCTATGATGTGGTATTTCTGGGAGACAGTGTGTACGGACTGTGCCGGGATGAGACCTCCATTGCTGCCAAACTGCAGGAGAAGACAGGCCTGAAGTGTTATAACGGAGGACTGGGCGGAACGGTTCTGGGAAGAGCGGATGCGGAGAGAAGACTGGGATATACCAAGGATTCTCTGTCTGCGGCAGGACTGGTGAGATCTTTTGCGGTAAAGGATTTCGGTGTGCAGAAGACGATACGGATCCGGGAACCGGCAACTGATTATTTTGAAGATACGCTGGGTGACCTGGGGCAGATCGATTTTGATACGGTACAGATTTTGTTTATCGGATCCGGACTGAATGATTATCACGCGGGGAATCCCATTGAGTCCGTGACGGATCCGTATGATGAATATACGTATTGCGGAGCAATCCGCAGTATTGTAAAGGAACTGCGGGAGGCTTATCCGGATCTGCGGATCATATTTATCACGCCGCCGTATACCTGGTATACGGTACCGGAGGTAACCTGTGAAGAGTACGATCTGGGAGGCGGCGTACTGGAAGATTATGTCAATGCGGAGATTGGGATCTGTGAAGCATTGGATGTGGAAGTGATCGATATTTATCATGACTATTATCCTCATGACAACTGGGACGATCTGTATCTCTATACGAATGACGGATTGCATCCCAACGAAGCGGGGCGGGAGAAGATTGCCCAGACACTGGCGGACTACCTGAATCAGACGTTAGACGAGGAGTGACAGACGGATGAAGACACCGTGGGAACTTTTGAAAGAGAGCAAGACAAAAATAAAGACAAACTGGAGGATCGCGTTCGTATCGGCACTGGTGCTGGGATTGCTGATCCATCTTCCGGTGATGCTGTCGGATATTCCGAATCATGACGGACTGAGCAGCATGTATTTTGACCAGAATATGATCACTTCCGGCCGCTGGTTTTTAACCGTTGCCTGTGGTTTTTCCTCTTATTTTACCATACCCTGGGTGATCGGACTGATCGGACTGATATGGCTGGCACTTACGGCGGCGGTACTTACGGAAGTACTGGAGCTGACGGATCCGGTGACCATTACTGTGGTGAGCGGTCTGCTGGTATCTTTTCCGGCGCTGGCATCTACTTTTGCCTATGTGTTTACCATGGATGGTTACATGCTGGCGCTGTTCCTGGCAGTGCTGGCGGTTCTGTTTACTGCGAAATATCCCAGAGGCTATCTGGCCGGTGCAGTGTGTCTGGCATTCAGTATGGGAATCTATCAGGCGTACCTGCCTTTTACGATCCTGCTGTGTGTATATAAGCTCCTGCTCTATTTCATGGAGGAAAAAGGCTGGAAAGAAAAGGCGAAATATATATGCCGCTATCTGGGGATGGGAATTGCCGGCGGAGTATTGTATTATGTGATCCTGCAGATCCTGTTGAAGCTGCAGGGCAAGGTGCTGGATACTTATCAGGGGATCAATTCCATGGAGCAGATGGGATCCGGCATGGGAATTCTGGCAACCATAAAGGGAATGTACGTGGATTTCCTGGCATTTACGGTTCACGGCAATGTTCTTGTGAACAATATTTTTTCACTGGCGGCCTGCATTATTTTAGTGGCAACGGTGGTATTTCTAGTGATCCGCAGTATGATTCGGAGAAAATGGTGGAAGAATCCGGCATTTTTCGTTATAATAGTTCTGTTGGGCATCAGCATACCGCTTCTGACCAATGTGATATTGCTCATTTCTCCGAACCTGACCTATCATTTGCTGATGCGATACCAGTGGGTATTGTATCTGATACTTATGACGGCGTTCGCGGACCGGTATACCGCTGAGGAGAGTCGTACGGACGTGGTATTGCAATGGGCAGCATTGTGTGCGGCGGTGGTATTGGTGTTTGATTATGGAATTTCCGATAATATCGGATATTCCAATCTGGAGAAAAAGTACGAGAAGACGTATGCGTATTGTGTACGCCTGCTGGACCGGATCGAGCAGACTCCCGGATATTATCAGGGGATTCCCATTGCATTGGTGGGAGTCATCGGCTATGATGAATTCCCTACAACGGATATCACGGGGAAGGTTACGGACGGTATGATCGGACTCAGCGGAGATTACCTCATCTATAAGGGAGCGGATTATCAGGCATTTATGCAGAATTATCTGGGGGCAACCCTGAATTTCCTGGATCCCGATACGGTGGGTGAGATCTACATGACACAGGAATACATTGACATGGATACATTCCCTGGACCGAATGCTACGAAAGTGGTAGATGGGATCCTTTATGTCAAGACAGAGAACTGCGGAAGGGATTAAGAAGATGTCTTTATTGTCAATTGTCTTACCGGCATATAACGAAGAACAAAATATTGCGAATACCGCGAAGGTACTGGGCGAATTGTTGGACCGACACGGGATAGATTATGAACTGGTGTTTATCAGCGACGGTTCCAAGGACGGCACGTTTGACCGGATCAAAGAAGAGGCAGCGAAGAATCCGAGAGTGCGGGGAGCGGAATTCTCCCGGAATTTCGGTAAGGAGGCCGGTATTTTTGCCGGACTGGAGCTGACCACGGGAGATGCCGTGATCGTAATGGATTGTGACCTGCAGCATCCGCCCGAGGTGATCCCTCAGATGTGGGAAAAATGGCAGCAGGGTGCCGAGATCGTGGAGGGCATCAAGTCTGACAGAGGGCGTGAGAGCCTGGGATATAAGCTGTCCGCAGGACTGTTTTATAAGATCATGAGCAAGCTGATCAAAATGGATATGAATGCTTCCTCCGATTTTAAACTGCTGGACAGAAAGGTGGTCCGGGTTCTGTTGGAATTGCCGGAGCGCAATACCTTTTTCCGGGCACTGACCTTCTGGGCCGGATTTCAGACAGAGACCGTGGAATACGAAGTGCAGGAGAGACAGTACGGACAGAGTAAATGGTCCTTCTGGAGCCTGATGAAGTATGCCATCACCAATGCGACGTCCTTCAGTACCCTGCCGTTACAGCTGGTGACGATCATGGGAATGATATCTATATTTTTCAGCGTGGTACTGGCGATCCAGACACTGGTACGATATATCATGGGGACAGCTGTGGAAGGCTTCACCACCGTGATCCTGTTGATCCTGATCATCGGAGGATTCCTGATGCTGAGCCTGGGGATCATCGGACATTACATTGCCAGAATTTATGAAGAAGTCAAGGGAAGACCCAAATATATTATCAGTCATGTAACGGAAAATGTACCGGGTACAGCGGTGGGAAGCTGGAAGCGGGAGTGCAGGGAGAATTAGAACATAACCAAAGCATATCAGAAAAGAGGATGCATTATGATAGATATTAAATTCAATGTACCGCCTTATGTGGACAAAGCAGCAGATTACATTCAGGAGTGTGTTAAAAATCAGAAGATCTGCGGAGACGGTGAGTATACGAAAAAATGTAACGCCTGGATCGAGGAGAGAACAGGAACCGGCAAATGTCTGCTGACCACTTCCTGTACGCATGCGACGGAGCTGGCAGCGCTTTTGTGTGATATCAGACCCGGAGACGAGGTGATCATGCCTTCTTATACGTTTGTGTCCACTGCGGATGCGTTCGTGCTCCGCGGCGCGATCCCGGTATTTGTGGATATCCGTCCGGATACCATGAACATTGATGAGACATTGATCGAGGATGCGATCACCGAGAAGACCAGAGCCATCGTACCGGTACATTATGCCGGAGTGGCGTGTGAGATGGATACCATCATGGATATTGCAAAGAGACACGATCTGAAGGTGGTAGAGGATGCCGCACAGGGCATTATGGCCACTTATAAGGGAAAAGCACTGGGAACCATCGGTGATTTCGGTGCTTACAGCTTCCATGAGACGAAGAACTACAGCATGGGAGAGGGCGGTGCTCTTCTGATCCGTGATCAAAAAGATGTGGAAGAAGCGGAGATCATCCGTGAAAAAGGAACCAACCGCAGCAAATTCTTCCGCGGTCAGATCGACAAATATACCTGGGTGAATTACGGATCCTCCTATCTGCCCAGTGATATGAATGCTGCCTATCTCTATGCACAGCTGGAGATCGCAGATGAGATCAATGAGGCCAGACTGGCCTGCTGGAACCGCTATTATGAGCAGTTGAAGCCGCTGAAGGATGCCGGGAAGATCGACCTGCCTACCGTGCCGGAAGGCTGTGTACACAATGCCCATATGTTCTATATCAAGGCAAGAGACCTGGAGCAGAGGACACGGTTTATCAGCTATATGAAGGAGAACGGCGTGCTGGTCGTATTCCATTACATTCCGCTGCATACCGCTCCCGCAGGGCAGAAATTCGGACGCTTCCATGGGGAGGACCGTTATACCACCAGAGAGAGCGAACGTCTGGCCAGACTTCCCATGTATTACGGACTGACGCTGGATCAGGTAGACTACATCTGTGGTCTGATAAAAGATTTCTTTGAGTTAGAGGAGCGGTAGAATGCAGAAAGCACGCAGGGCGCTTGCGCAGATCGCAGGCAGATTTCTGTTCATAGGGATTTCGGTACAGATCGTATTGGGGATCTGTTGGATGATCAGAGCTTTTGGCATTTTCCCGGAGTTCGGGGACAGTTATCTGTGGCTGAGAGCGGCGGATACTCTTGTATGTGATGATTATATGGGGATCGGATACCCTCTTTTTCTGATGCTCGCAAAAGGGATAGAATCCATAAGTTCTATCCCTTATCCTTTTTTTGTGTACACGGTGCAGATCTTGTTCGCATTTTACAGTGGCGTCGTATTTTTAAGATCCTGTGGCATGACGAAGAAAGTGTGGCTGGTGTGGGGAAGTCTCGGACTTCTGACTTGCCCGTTTGCCCTGCAGTGTCATGTGGCGGTGCTGCCGAATTCTCCGGGATTTTCTTTCCTGCTGCTGGAATTGTCGGTGCTTATGGGGATCCTGCGTCAGGATGCGGATGGCGATCCGGTAAAATTCCCTCTCCGACAGATGTTTACGGCCGGAGTCTGGTGGGCGCTTGGCACAGTGTTTGTCGTGGAGAACCTGTGGCTTGGACTGGTGCCGCTTGCGGTGGTATGGGTTCTGCACCTGATCCGCGGCAGACAGCTGGGAAAACAGAGAGTGCTGGGAGAACTGGTGCTGCTGGCGGCAGTCGCGGGGATTTTATTCACGGCGGTATCTCTGTGGCAGACGCCCGGCAGTTACGGCAAGGCGGAGAATACGGTGAGTGCGGCAATGATGCGCAGATTTACCTGGTCCCATATGCGGGTGGAAAGAGAATACGACACCTGGCCGGAGGAATTGCGCAGTCTGTACAGCTGGGAGGAAATACAGCAGTCCGGGCGGTATGCGGGAACGATGCCGACGGATCTGCAGAAAAAGGCGGAAGAGACACTTGGTGTCAGCGGGGCACAGCAGCTGTTCCGTAAGTACGCTGTCTATCATCTCAAGGCTTATTTTTCCGATAATATACACCAGATCGCATGGGACATGGCAGGATATGTCATGCCACCCGTGATGCTGCAGCTGTTGCTGGACGGCCGGGGGTATGATTCTTTTTCTGCCAGAAATGTGGATCTGATGATGACCGGAGCCCTGCAGCTGACCAATTTCCTGCTGAAATACAGCAGTGTGTGGTTCCTGCTGGGGAGTATTGCGGCACTGCTCGGCGCACTGGCCGGGAAAAAGCGTATCCGGTGGGAGGTCGTGTGTATGTGTGGCATAACGGCGCTTGGCATGGCAGTATGGTACACCATGCAGGATGCGGGATGCTGGGATTATAAAAACGGACTGCTCCCCGGAATGTTATGGTTGGTGGGAATGATCTCGGTGGCATATCATTGTCTGACACAGGAGGAATGATGACAGAACGCAGGAAAATGAAAAAACCGGAAAATGTCTGGTTCCTTTTGGGAGCACTGGCGGTGCTGGCAATGGGAATCCCTTATCTGATACTGGGGAAAGATGCTATATTTGTGTATCACGATCAGCTGGATGGAGAAGTGATCGCTTATCTGCTGCAGGCGAGACACCTGTGGGACGGCAGCGGTATTTTGCCGGAATTTATGAACGGCGCGGCGAGGACCGCTCTTACCATGCCGGCACCGGCCTGCGTATTGTTATACCGTCTGCTGCCTGCGGAGACGGCGCTTGCCTGCATGCAGGTGGCCGGGAGCTTTGTCGGATATGTCGGAATGTTCCTCCTGCTTTGGTGGGCAGCGGAAGATTCCGAAATATTAAGCGGGAGAAAAGGAACGGTAGGTTTCCTGGCGATGACGGTAGGTTGTATGTATGCCTATCTGCCCTTTTTGCCGGTGTACGGATTGTCGCAATACGGACTGCCGATGCTCCTGTATTGTGTACTGCGGCTACGGGAACGGGACAGATCTATTCGCGAGCGGCTGCTGTATTATGCCTATGTAGTATTTTTCGGTGCAAATTCTTCTCTGGTACTGTCCGGATTTGCGGTACTGGGGATCTGGGCCGTAGGGGAGATCATTGCGGCACTGCGCAGAAAGTATTCGACAGCACAGGGGATTGCATGGATTTTACTGCTTCTCACTTATCTGTTGGAGAACGGTGCTCTGTTTTTGCAGATCTTCGGCGTGGGAGAGAGCACGGTTTCGCATAAGGCGGAGTATGCGCTGACCGCGGTATCTTTTTGGGAACAATGGAAGACGAACCTGTTACAGGGCGGACAACACAGTGTGGATTATCACGGGTGGATCCTGCTCATAGCGGTATTTACGGTGATCGCCGTGATCCGAAGAAGGGCCGTTGACAGTAAAAGAATTTTCCGCTCGCTGGCAATCTCCTGCGGATGTATTGTATTTATAGCAACGGCGGCCGCACTGTGGGACAGCGGGATCGGTGTGAGCCTGCGCTCCGGCTGGGGAGCGTTGAAGGGATTTCAGGCCAACCGTGTTTTGTGGCTGAGCCCCTGCCTGTGGTATTTTGCTCTGGGATGCTGCCTTTTGCTGCTGCTGCGGCAGCTCTGCGAGAAACGGTGCGTGAGGAATGTGATCCTGTTCACAGTTACAATGATTCTCACCGTGACGACTGCGGAACAGATTCTCCTTCAGAGCAATCTGAAACCGAATCTGCAAAAGACAGTGAACCGGGAGTACGGAGCTATGAGCTTCCGGGATTATTATGCCATAGATGTACTGGATCAGGTGCAGGAATATATTTATGACAATTTCGGGGAGCGGCCGGAAGATTACAGAGTGGTCAGCTTAGGGATCGATCCGGCGGCGGCATTATATCATGGATTTTACTGCCTGGACGGATATTCCAATAATTATTCCCTGGAATATAAACACTGTTTCCGTAAGATCATAGCGCCGGAGCTTGCCAAGAGCGAGTACCTCGAGGATAATTTCGACCACTGGGGGAACCGCTGTTATCTGTTTAGTGCGGAATGCCCCGGATATTATACGATTCAAAAGGGTGGATTCTATTTTCAGAACTATGAGATCGACACGGAACGCCTGAGAGAGCTGGGAGGCACTTATCTGCTGTCGGCAGCGTATATCGATCATAGCGAGAATACGGGACTGGAACCGGTGAGAGAGGAAGCGTTTGAGACAGAGGACAGTTATTACCGCATCTATCTCTATCGGATCATGGAAAAATAGTCCGGCGACAAAATAGATTCGCGATTCCTCCGACGAAAGGAATCGTCTGCGGAACGGAGATTAGCATGAAGGAAAGCAACAGATGGAAAAAAATCCTGCCGGAGCTTCTGGCAGTTATCTTATGTCTGGGGATCATGTGCGTGGGAGTCAGCTTTAAGGAAGGTTATCACATGGATGAACTTTTAAGCTTTGAACTGGCCAATGCCAGATACAATCCCTGGATCGTACCCACACAGCCGGAGGGACGGCTGGCGAAGTTCGTGAGGGAGGAAATTCAGGGAGACAGCTTCCCGGAGACGGTGTCCAATCTGACGGACACGGTAAAGGATGTGCTTCAGAACCGGGGGAACAGTAAGCTTCTGTCGTATAAAGCGGATGTCTATGAGGAACCGGTATGGATCTCGGCGGAGCAGTTCCGGGATTATGTGACCGTGGACGGTGACGATGCCTTTGATTATCTGTCGGTTTATTTTAATGTGAAAGATGACAATCATCCGCCGGTACATTTTATGCTGCTGCATACCATGAGTTCCCTGTTCGGTGGGACGCTGTCACCGTGGCTGGGATGTTTCATCAACCTGGTCTGCCTGGGCATCACGTTGTGGCTGTTACTGCGACTGGGCAGACAGCTTGCGGATATTTTTTCCATGCGGGAAAGGGGCAGACAGCTGGGAATTCTGGCAGTGCTGCTGTATGGATTCAGTACGGGAGCACTGGCAACGGTACTGCTGATCCGGATGTACGGACTGTTGTCCTGTCTGTGTGTGGCGCTGCTTTCTGTGCATGTGGAGAAGTGGAAGGATCATGGATTCGACCGGAAAAATAAAGGCCTGATCGCTGTTACGGTACTGGGATTTTTAACACAGTATTTTTTCCTGTTTTATTGTATCCTTCTGGCAGCGGTTACGGCAGCCGGACTGCTGTGCGGTAAGAGAACGAGAGAACTGTGGATCTATGTCCGTTCGATGATCCTGGCGGCAGTGATCGGTCTTGCGCTGTTTCCTTTTGCGGTAGCGGATGTATTTTCCAGTGGAAGAGGCACCGAGGCGCTGGATAATCTGGCTTCCGGGTTCTCCGGTTACGGGGCGAGACTTCTAAGCTTTGCTAAAATTGTGGCAGACCGGACGGTAGGTGGGCCGTTACTTGCTGCGGCATGTCTCGCAGGAGTGGTTCTGGCGGTGACCGCAGGCTGGCATAAATATCAGGAATATCGCAGGGACGGGGCTGAGAAGGCAGGACAGAATGTGGGACCGAATGCGGGACCGAACGCGGGAATCCTGAGTCTGCTGATCGTACCGGTGATCGGTTATTTTCTGTTGGCATCCAGAATGTCACCTTATCTTGTGGACCGTTATGTGATGCCGTTGTTTCCGTTGGCTGCGTTATTACTGGCGCTGTTATTGTGTTACCTGGGCAAAAAGCTTTCGGAGGTATGCGGATGGACCGAACGGGCAACGGGAATCTGCCTGATCGTATGGATCATGGCGGTGCAGGGACTGCAGCTGGCCGGCTATGATGGGGAATATCTCTATCGGGGATATGGACAGCAGGAACAATTGGCGGAGGAATATGCGCTTCTTCCCTGTATCTGTGTCTATGCTGGAGTCGGATATTATGAGAATCTTCCGGAATTCATGCATTATGACAGCACTCTGTTAGTGACGGCAGAGGAACTGGCGGATCGTAAGGATGTAGCGTCAGTACAGTCCCTGGACCGGGTTGCGGTACTGATCAAACCCGGAGTGGAAGAGAGCTCAGTGATCTCCGTAATGCAGGAAAAATACGGCCTGGAACCGGAGGAAGCATTGCTTTCCGAAGGGGTACACGGCGATAAGATCTATTTGTTTGTAAAAACATCTGAAAACGTAAAACGAGAGTAAAGCTTGGAAATGAGAAATATGTTCATGACGTTTTGAGCCTGAATGAAGCGAAAGGAATGAATATAAAAATGATCGTAGTTCGTCTGATATGGCTGGCGGTACTGACGCTGGCACTTCCCATGTGGGTGGGCCACTGTTTCGCAGCTGTGGATAAATCTCATAAAAATGCAGTATTCCTGTGGATAAGCGGACAGATGTTACTCTGGGCCGGATTTCAGGTGATCTGCGTTCCGGTGATCCTTTTGGAGGGGCGATTTCGGCATGTTATGATCGGATATTCGGTATACCTTCTGGTATTACTTGTGCTGGCAACGGTATTTTGGTTCCGGAATCCCCGGGGACTGCGTCCGGTGCGGCAGGAGAAGACAGCGAAGTCAGAGAAGACAGAGGTTCTGCTCTGGGTGATTTTTGCTGTGCTATTATTGATACAGCTGGTGCTGGCGGTCGTGATGGTATATGGGGACGGCGATGATGCTTATTATGTGGCAATCTCCACGGCAGCACAGGAATCCGGGAAAATGTACCAGAAGATTCCTTATACCGGCATGAATACCGAACTGGATGTGCGGCACGGACTGGCACCTTTTCCCATCTGGATCGCATGGCTGGCGCAGATGACCGGGATCTCTACGGTAGTGGTGGCCAAAACATTGCTGCCGGTGGTGCTGATCTCTATGACATATGGCGTATTTTATCTGCTGGGAAGCAGGATCCTGTTTTCCGGGCAATCGGTTCCGCTGTTTCTGATCTGCACGGAAGTGTTGGTAATGTTCGGCGATTATTCTTTTTATACCGTGGAGAATTTCATGATCGCAAGAAGCAGACAGGGAAAGGCGGCTTTGGGAAGTATTTTGATCCCGATGATCTTCTTCCTGCTGCTTTGGCTGTTCCGCAGACTGCAGGAGGAGAAAAAGATCACAGTCGGATTCTGGATGCTGTTGGGAGCGGTGATGATTTCCTGTTGTCTGGCAAGTACCATGGGAGCGTTGCTGGCCTGTATGCTGATGGGAGTGGCCGGGATCTGCGGAGCTGTCTGCTATAAGAGATTTCGGTTATTGCTGCCCCTCGCCGCCTGTTGCATTCCCTGTGTGATCTATGCGGGAATGTATCTGCTGCTGGGATAAGGGAGGATGGAAATGGAAGCGTTGAAGCTGTTTCAGGAATATATGGGAACGGGACTGATCATGATCTGGTTCCTGGTGAGCCTGTTATATCTGTGGGTGACAGAGAAGAGAAAATATATCCGCATCCTGTTTGTCTATGTACCGTTGGTATTGTTGCTGGTCTTCTTCAATCCGGTGGTTGCGAAGATCATATCCGGACTGGCGGATGGAGAAATTTATTACCGGATTCTGTGGCTTCTGCCGGTGACACCGGTTGTTGCATTCACTGCGGTCAGTCTCTGTGGAAAGCTGAGGGGATATCTGAAATATGTGGGGATAACGGCCGCACTGATCCTGTTTATGCTGTCCGGAAGCCTGATCTACCGCAATCCCTATTTTCAAAAAGCAGAGAATGTCTATCATGTACCCCAGAGTGTAGTGGATATCTGTGATGCCATTGAAGTCCCGGGCCGGGAGGTCATGGCAGTGTTCCCCGGGGAGCTTTTGCAGTATGTCCGCCAGTACAGCAATCTGGTATGCATGCCTTATGGCCGCAATATTGTCGTAAGCAAGTGGACGGTACAGAACGATCTCTACGATGTCATGGAGCAGGAGACCATAGACGCCGGCGAACTGGCGACACTGGCCCGCGAAGAGCAATGTGCGTATATTATCCTGCCGGAGACGAAGACACTGGTCGGGAAACTGGAAGACCTGGAATATGAAGAGTTCGGGAGAATGCACGGATACGTCATCTATAAAGATGCTACCGTGGATCTGTATTACTTTATGAAATAAATTGAGAGTTTACGCGAGCAATGAGCCGCGCATAGGCAAAATAAGAACCGTGATTGGGAGCTTGCTCACAAATCACGGTTTTTACTTTTGGCGTGATGCGGCGAACGCCGCGATATGAAATAAGATTGGCAGCGTTTTTGCTGACAATCTTATGAATAGCGTGGCTCATTGCAGAGAACTGCCAATAAATGTGGAGCGCCCTTTGCGACACATTTATGAATTGAGTGCATGGCTCGTAACGTAGGGGCCGTAAAATCCACGCAGAAAGGACTGCCCGCCCTGGACTCGGATGCTAGCTACAACTGTGGATTTTCTAAAGGAAAGTGACCAAGTGTTTCTCGTCATGACGGGGCCGCCTTTACGTTGCCATCCATGTGCACCAAAAGCCATGCAAGCGTGGCTTGGCTAACGCGAACATCGTGTTCGCGTTGCCCCTGCGGCTCAACCACTTTCCAAGAAAATCTCACAGTCTCCGCCGCATCTACGCCCGGGAGTGCAGTCCTTTTCTGTTGGAAACCTCCCACCTCAGCGTGGGCACAGGTGACAGGAAGAAGCTCATCTGTGCCCTTAAACCAAGGTATGGGGCGTTACACACAAGATTTGATGATCACGCCCCGCGCAATGAAAACTATCGGGGCTTTATTGACCATAATTGATGATTACGCCCCGCATAACGAAAACTATCGGGGCTTTATTGACTAAATTTGATGATCACGCCCCGTATAGCGAAAGCTGCCGGGGCTTTATTGACTAAAATTGATGATCACGCCCCGCGTAACGAAAGCTATCGGGGCTTTATTGACTAAAATTGATGATCACGCCCCGCGTAACGAAAGCTGCCGGGGCTTTATTGACTAAAATTGATGATTACGCCCCGCGTAACGAAAACTATCGGGGCTTTATTGACTAAAATTGATGATCACGCCCCGCGTAACGAAAACTATCGGGGCTTTATTGACCATAATTGATGATTAAGCCCCGCATAACGAATAAGACAGCGATTTGTGCGCAAGCTCCCATCGCTGTCCTCACTATGCCTGTGCTCTGCTCTGCTTTCGTAATTCTCAAGTTAGTAAGACAAGTATATTACCGTCAGGAAAGTGTTTTTAGAAATCCAGGCAGTATTTTTATGGAAGAATCTATGAAAACGCTCTAAAAATTACGGCTTCGACATAGGATGCTTCCATTCCGGCAGTAATTATCAGTTACTGCAAAAGAAAATCACTTCAAATTTACTGCTTCTACAGCACAAAATGAATTTCAGGCGGTAAAGACCGGAACATCAAAGCAAAAATACCAAAAGCCAAAAAAGCCCAAAATACCAAAAACAAAAAAATACCACCCGGGCATTGATATGCCCGCTGTCTATTTGACAGGAGCATATCATTGTCATCCGGGTGGCAGAAGTATGCGATCATCGATTCTATTTATTATTCCTGTGAAGCGTAACCCTTGGAATAGTAGTTCAGGAAGTATTCAAAGCGTTTGGCAATGAGCTTTCGTCCTTTTACGTTCAGGTGCAGGTTATCGGTCAGGTATTCCTTGGCATTATCTTCTGTGATGCTTCCGTACAGGTTATCCATAAAGGAAACACTGTGAAGGTTGGAGGAATAACATTCTTTGATCACATAAGTGGATAAAACATCGCGACCATTATAAATATAGATATCCGAACTTACATAATTGCCATCCTCATCTATTGCATATGCGTAAGTAGGAGACATTACAATAATACGGATCTGCGGATACAGACGCTGCAGGACTTCGAGGCTTGCCTCCAGATTGCCGGTGAACTGCGTAGGATCCGTAGGATTGTCATCATTATACATAGCATTTCCCATCAGATAATCGGTGGCATCATACATGATCGCCACGGTATCAATGGTGTTGAAATCCAAAGTTTTCAGAGTGTTTACGACTTCTTCCGCTTCGGGTGGAGTCTTGTCACCCAAAGCTTCTGCAGCATCATTGTAATAGCCGTCCAGGGGAACTCCGGCGGCCAGATTCACCAGCCAATACAGACAGTAAGCATCCATAGGGGCAAGGGTGGGATCAAAATTGGTGTGTTGCGCGGCCAGATAACTTCCACTGATGGAACAGTTGTATACGGTAGCACCGGTCTCCTTAGCAATCAGGCTGGCCAGATTGTCGGAAGAACCGCGGTCATCGGCAAAGGGTGCATTTCCGAACACGACAATATTAGAAGCATCGTTTACTATCATTTTACCGTTCTCATCGGTCAGGGGGAGGATAGAATCCCAGCTGTCATCATAGGATCCCTGTCCGTCCTTGAAAATATCCGACTGGCTTACCCGCTGTCCCCAATGCGTAATGCGATAACCCAGCAGGCCTACCACCACAAGCAATACCAGGGCAAAAAGGACATGAAGATTCAGAAAACGCCGGATACCCTTAGGAGCGGGATGTTCCTCTTCCTCCTCTTCCCGGTCATTTTCTTCATATTCATCATCCGGATTCCCCTCGAAATCATCGGAAATATCGGATTTCCCAAAATCTGTGTCTTGCACAGTTTCATTTTCCAGGTCTATAATCTCAATATCAGGCATGTCATTCACGTGTTCGTCTCGTTTCATTCCATCTCTCCGTTTTAAGTATCTGTTTTTAAGTGGTAAAAAGAGTTATTCTGATTTTACTATTATACGGAAAGAAAGTCCACAATATTAGAAAGATTTAAGAAATTCTGAAGAAATGGACGAACAGCTTGAAGCGGCGGAAATAGAATGTTATAATGTTACGGAATTGTTACACTGAAGTACATTGAAGAATTATGAGCAGAAGGGATAGATAAAATGAAAAAATTATTTAACCATACAAAACGTCCGGACCGTAACTGGGAAGAAGACGTACAGGATGGTTACGATTGGGATGAAGAGCAGGACGGCGAAGAGTACTACGCCGACGATGAGGAGTACACCGACGAGGAGTACACCGGAGACGAGGACGGTGAAGAGTACTATGCCGACGACGAGGAGTACACCGATGAAGAGCAGGACGGCGGAGAGTACTATGCCGACGACGAGGAGTATATCGGAGACGAGGACGGCGGAGAGTACTATGCCGACGATGAGGAGTACACCGGAGACGAGGACGGCGAAGAGTACTATGCCGACAGTGAGGAGTACACCGGAGACGAGGACGGCGAAGAATATTACGCCGACGACGAGGAGTACACTGGAGACGAGAACGGTGAAGAGTACTATGCCGATGACGAGGAGTATATCGGAGACGAGGACGGCGAAGAATATTACGCCGACGATGAAGAGTACTATGCCGACGATGATATGGCACCTGCTCGCAGTGGCAAAAGGAAAAAGAGTAAAAAGCAGGGTGGCAATAAAATAGCTGCTATCTGGACCAAATTCCTGAACATGAGTACCATGGACCGCATTATGACGGCAACCGGTGTGGCAGTGCTGATCTTGGCCATTGTGACAGGCAGTGTATATGCCAGCGCACGTATGGTGGATCATCAGGTATCGGAGTTCGTCAGTGTGGGCAGCCAGCTGGACGGCATCCAGATGATCGGTGAGCAGGGTATGCTGGCAGTGGCAGATGCAAAGCTTGCGAAGATCGCAGCAGCCAATGCAGTCGACGATGAGAATGAGGAACAAAAAGAATATGATGAGGCCGAGTATACCAACGGTGGTACCGTTGAACTGGAACTGGTCTCCGTGCAGAAGGATCTAAAGATCAAATTTACCAATAAAAAGAGCGGTAAACTGATCTCCAATGTACCTTTCAGCGTGACGATCACGGATCCCAAAGGTAAAACTGATACCTGGACCGATGATGATATGGACGGTATTATCTACAAGAAGGGCATTACCCCCGGCAACTATACGGTAGCGGTAAATACCCTGACCGATGAAAAATATAAGGATTACACACTGCCTACCGGTACCCAGAAGGTAGAAGTCAGAAAGAATATCGCTTATAAAAAGGTCGATGTGGCAAACGAGATCAAGAAGGAATCCGAGATCAATGCAGCAAAAGAGGACACCATGAAAAATGATACTGTGGTGGAGTCTATTCTGGAAGATACCGTGCAGTGGGTAGAAAGTAAGAAATTACCTCCTACTTATAGAGAGGTAACAAAGGATACCGTGGTAAATCCGGAAAAACAGACGGCTTACAACGGAAGATTCCTGCGCATAGCAAATGAAAAGATCAGTATCACGGTGGGAGAGACCAGGCAGCTGAATCCGCCGGCAGGAGCCACGGTTGTTAGCTGGAGCAGCGATAATGCGACGGTGGCCAGTGTAAATAATGGTGTGGTTACCGGCGTGAAGGCAGGTGGACCTGTAACGATCACTTGTACGTATACGGAGGCTGGCAGTGCTACGCCGACTCCTACACCTACGCCGACTCCTACACCTACGTCGACACCTACACCTACACCGACACCGACACCGGAGACGACCCCCACAGCACCGGAGACGACCCCTACAACACCGGAGACGACCCCTACAACACCGGCTCCGGGAGAAACGACCGGTACACCTACAGGAGGAACAGGGGAAGATGGTAGCTCCTCAGGTGAGTCGCAGTCCGTGGGAGGCGGCAGCCTTCCTACAGCATATGCACAGGTAGGAAGCACACAGAAGACCTTTACCTGGGAAGTTACTGTTACGGAAGTCCAAAAGCCGACCGCTGTTTTGGAACCGGCATCCCTGAACGTAGAAGCAGGAAAAGAAGCAACAGCACAGGTTAAAGTTACAAATTTCACAGGTGCAACTTATAAGATCACTGCAAATTCCAATGATAAAGCAGCCACTGCGGCGGTAGATGCAAACGGTAAGATCACAGTGAAAGGTGTAGCAGCCGGTGATGCGAAGATCACAGTCACCGTAACGATGGGAACTGAGACTAAGACACTGGATCTGGCAGTGAAGGTCACTAATGGAATCAAGATTACTTTGGATAAGACAGCTGTAACCGTTTATCCGAAATCTACGGCTGCTGTAACAGCCTCTGTCAGCGGAAGCGGAACCATAACGGCAGATTCCGGAGATAAGAATATTGCCACGGTAGCTGTAAGTGGCAAAACGATCACCGTTACCGGTGTGAAAAAAGGAACCGCAACCATCACTGTCACATATAAGGAGGGCAGCGCGGAAGCAAAAGCCACCTTTACAGTTACGGTAGCGGGCGATGTGAATCCCAGAGAGGATACAAAAACACCGTTAAAGGATACCAGCGGCAGACAGCTGTATGTATCCATCGGTGACAACCAATACCGGGCGGCAGCGTATGCGGATTATTACACTGCCACAAAGTTTTTCCTCATGGAGGAGGCCAGATATACCGGATGGCAGACGTTAGACGGTAAGGTATATTTCTTCAAGGCAGACGGCAGCAAGGTGACCGGTGAGCAGGTCATCCAGGGTGCAAAATATAACTTCGCAAGTGACGGTTCCCTGGTAGTGGGATCAGGTACTATGGGCATTGATGTGTCCAAGTGGAACGGCAGCATTGACTGGAATGCGGTTAAGAATTCCGGAGTGAATTATGTGATCATTCGTGTGGGATACCGTGGATCATCTCAGGGAGCACTGATCGAGGATCCCAAGTTCAAGACCAATATCAAGGGAGCTACGGCAGCTGGTCTTAAGGTAGGTGTATACTTCTTCACGCAGGCAGTGGATGAGGTAGAAGCAGTACAGGAAGCATCCATGGTACTGGACCGCATCAGCGGATATAAGATTTCTTATCCGGTATTCCTGGATGTGGAAGGCAGCGGCGGAAGAGGCGATGCCATCGATTCTGCTACCAGAACCGCAGTCTGCAAGGCATTCTGCAACACGATCAAGAATGCGGGATATACTCCCGGTGTCTATGCCAACAAGACATGGTTGACATCCAAGATGGATGCAGGTGCTCTGAGCGGTTACAAGATCTGGCTGGCACAGTATGCCAAGACCCCGACCTATACCGGCAGATATGATCTGTGGCAGTACAGATCCGACGGAAAAGTCAGCGGTATCAGCGGCAAAGTCGATTTAAATATCAGCTACCTGGGATATTAAGATTTGCAATAAAGCCAAGACCGACTGCTCGCAGGCGGTTCTGGTGCTTTATTAGCAAATCAAACACACATGAGCAAGTAGGACGATAGTCCGGAATGCGAATGGGTGTCACGGATTCGAGAGCACGAAGTGCGGAGAAGCCGTGTTAATATTTACAATGAACAGTCAGTGAGACTGCTCGCAGGCAGGACGATAGCCCGTGTTGCTATCCACCCCATTTTATGGTAGAATATCACTATCTATAGCAAAATGCGCACACCTGCGCAGAACGGAGAGAAAATGAGAACTTATCTGGTAACAGGCGGTGCCGGTTTTATCGGTTCCAACTACATTCATTACATGTTCAAAAAATACGATAACGAGATCCGTATCATTAATGTGGATGCCCTGACCTATGCGGGAAACCTGGAGAATCTCAAGGATGTGGAGAAGCGTGATAATTACACTTTCGTGAAGGCAAATATCTGCGACAAGGAAGCCATCGGCAAAATTTTCGCGGAGAACGATATTGACCGCGTGGTACATTTCGCAGCCGAAAGCCATGTAGACAGAAGTATCCGTAACCCGGAGATCTTCGTACAGACCAACGTGCTGGGTACCGCAGTGATGTTAAACTGTGCCAAGGCAGCCTGGGAGCTTCCGGACGGCAGCTTCAAGGCTGGCAAAAAGTTCCTGCATGTATCTACGGATGAGGTCTACGGATCTCTTCCCGATGATGACAATGCTTTCTTCTATGAGACCACGCCTTATGATCCCCACAGTCCTTACTCCGCCAGTAAGGCAAGCTCGGACATGCTGGTGAAGGCATACATGGATACCTATCATTTCCCTGCCAATATCACCAACTGCTCCAACAATTACGGTCCTTTCCAGTTCCCCGAGAAGCTGATCCCTCTGATCATCAACAATGCCCTTCACGGCAAGAAGCTTCCGGTATACGGAGACGGCAAAAATGTCCGCGACTGGCTGTATGTAGAGGATCATGCGAAGGCCATCGACATGGTACAGGAGCAGGGAAGACTGTTCCAGACTTACAATATCGGCGGACACAACGAGAAGCAGAACATCGAGATCATCCATATTATCATCGAGACCTTACAGGAGATGCTTCCCGATTCCGATCCCCGCAAGGCACATATCAACAACGATCTGATCACTTACGTGGAAGACCGTAAGGGACATGACAGAAGATATGCCATCGCGCCGGACAAGATCAAGGCAGAGATCGGCTGGTATCCCGAGACCATGTTCAAGGAAGGTATCCGCAAGACCATCGCCTGGTACTTCGAGCATGAAGACTGGATGAACAATGTGACCAGTGGCGATTACCAGAAATACTACAATGAAATGTATGAGGAAAAGTAAAGAATATCTGCTAAATGGGAACGATGAACGTCGTTCCCATTCGGTGTGTTAAAAAACAAGTATTTTAAGGAGGTTTTTATGAAAGGTATTATACTGGCGGGAGGTTCCGGAACCAGACTTTATCCCCTGACAAAAGCAATATCCAAGCAGATCATGCCGGTGTACGATAAACCGATGATCTATTATCCCCTGTCAACCCTGATGCTGGCAGATATCAGAGAGGTGCTGATCATTTCCACCCCGAGAGATCTTCCGGTATTCAAAGAGTTATTGGGAGACGGCAGTCAGTTGGGCATGCGTCTCGAGTATGCGGTGCAGGATAAGCCCCGTGGACTGGCGGATGCTTTTATCATCGGAGCGGAATTCATCGGTAACGACAGAGTGGCACTGGTACTGGGAGATAATATTTTCTACGGGCAGAGCTTTTCGGCAGTGCTTCGTAAAGTAGCCGCCAGAGAAAAAGGCGCGACCATCTTCGGTTATTATGTGCGCGATCCCAGAGAATACGGCGTAGTGGAGTTCGATGAGAACGGCAAGGCACTTTCTATCGAGGAGAAGCCGGAGCATCCCAAGAGCAATTATGCAGTTCCCGGACTGTATTTCTATGATAACGATGTAGTGGAGATTGCGAAGAACGTAAAGCCCTCCGCAAGAGGTGAGATCGAGATCACCAGTATTAATAACGAGTACCTGAACAGAGGAACTCTGCAGGTAGAGACTCTGGGTCGTGGATTCGCATGGCTGGATACCGGCAATCACGATGCACTTCTGGATGCGGCAGATTTCGTGGCAGCATTCCAGAAGAGACAGGGATTGTATATTTCCTGTATCGAGGAGATCGCTTTCAAACGTGGATTTATTGATAAAGAGCAGCTGCTGGCACTGGCAGAGCCGCTGCTGAAGACGAATTACGGTAAATATCTGGTAGAGGTAGCAAATGGACTCTAAGCTGCGGAAAATAGGGATCCTGGCCTCCATGGCGGTGATCCTGCTGGTGGCACTAGCGGTAATGTATGTGAACAGGGAACAACTGTCCCCCACATCCGGCCAGAACACGGCGGTGTCCGGAGCGCAGAATGCAGGTGACGGCGAAGCAGTGGATCCCGTGCCGGAGGGCACCGGGGAGACGGACACCGCGGAAGCGGATGGCAGGATCGGCAACGACCTGAAAGCCTTTTTAAAAGATAATACGTTTTTTGATCCGGATGTGAATCCGATCCTGGAGGCGGCGAAAGATAACAGCCACCGCCTGTCACTGGTGGCGACTTCCGTGGAAAAGGATCTGCGCATCCAGATCGTGGACAATGAAGGTGTACCGGTGACCGGAGAGAGTTTCTATGTCCGGGTGGACGGTCTGGGAGATTACAAGGATCTGGATCAGGACGGCGTGATCTACATTGCTGATCTGGATTCCGGCGATTATTATATGGAACTGTTACCCATCGAAGGATATAAAGTTCCCATCACCGAGACCAAAGTGCATGTAAAAGAAAAAGTGGAATACCTGGCCATTGATGATATTTCTCTGTTGATCAAGACAGAGGATGAAGTCGATGCGGATGCCGAGGACAGTGCTGTGGCAGGAGCTTTGGCAGATGCGGACAAGACCGAGATCCAAAAGCTGCAGACTACATCCGGCAATGCGAAGGTCGGCATCGATGTGTCCAAGTGGAACGGCACTATCGACTGGGATAAGGTGAAAAATGCCGGAGTACAGTTTGCCATCGTTCGTGCGGGCTACCGCGGTTCGGTTACGGGAAGTCTGGTGGAGGATCCACAGTTTGTCGCCAACATGAAAGGTGCAACAGCCGCTGGGATTCCGGTGGGTGTGTACTTTTTTACCCAGGCTACAGATGAGAAAGAGGCGGTGGAAGAGGCTTCTGCCGTGCTGGAGCTGATCCGTGATTTCCAACTGACCTATCCTGTATTTATTGATACGGAGGGTGCCGGAGGAAACGGCCGGGCGGACGGACTGGATGCGGAGACCAGAACCCTGGTATGTGAGGCTTTTTGCCGGACGGTAGAAAATGCCGGATATACAGCAGGCGTCTATGCCAGCCGCAACTGGTACAACAATAATCTGCAGACCGCCAGACTGGAGAACTATCATATCTGGCTTGCGGAGTACCGTAGTGTGCCGTTATATCAGGGATATTACAAGACCTGGCAGTATACCTCCAAGGGAAAAGTGGACGGTATCGAAGGCAGAGTCGATATGAATATCACCTATGAATGAAAATAATAAAGAGTGAGGATGAAATAAATGGGCAAGATAACAGTAGAAACATGTGAAATCGAAGGATTGAAGATCATTACCCCCACGGTGTTCGGTGATGCCAGAGGGTATTTCATGGAGACTTATAATTACAATGATCTTAAAGCAGCGGGAATCCCGGAAGTGTTTGTACAGGATAATCAGTCTGCTTCTAAAAAAGGAGTTCTCAGAGGACTTCATTTTCAGAAGCATTTTCCGCAGGACAAGCTGGTACGTGTGATCCGCGGAGAAGTCTATGATGTGGCTGTGGATCTGCGGGAAGGCTCCAAAACTTTCGGGCAGTGGTATGGTGTACTTTTGTCTGAGGAGAACAAGAAGCAGTTCTTTATTCCGAAAAATTTCGCGCATGGATTTCTGGTACTGTCCGATTACGCAGAGTTCTGCTACAAATGTACCGATTTTTATCATCCGGATGATGAGGGCGGTATTGCATATAACACGCCGGATATCGGTGTGGAATGGCCCATCCCCGAAGGTATGGAACTGATATTATCCGAGAAGGATACCAAGTGGGGCACTCTGGAACAGTACATGAAGGAAAAAGAGCATGAAAAAAAGTGTGAAAATCAGTAAGAAAACAGGTATTGCCCTGTTCGTGACAGCGGCAGTGATCATGGCTCTGCTCATCGTGTTCCATAAGAATCCGGGACCTGCTGTGGATCAAAGCCAGGAGCTGGCGAAAAAGATCATCTCCTGCGTTGTCATTGCGGCGGCATGCTTTGCGTTTATCCACTGGTACGATAAATTTACCGGACTGCCGGTAGAGTTATTCCAGAATAGACATCTGATCTGGAAGCTGGCGAAAAACGATTTTAAAAAGAGATATGCGGGTTCTTACCTGGGCGCGGTCTGGGCGATGGCACAGCCGGTGGTAACCGTGGCGATGTATTACATCGTCTTCGACAAGATCATGGGAAATACCAGCACACCCCTGCGGGAGGGCGTGGAAGTGCCTTTTGTACTTTTCCTGACAGCGGGACTGGTGCCTTGGTTCTACTTCAGTGAGGCACTGAACAACGGCACCAATGCACTCTTAGAGTACAACTATCTGGTGAAAAAAGTAGTATTTAAGATCAGCATCCTGCCGATCATCAAGATTATTGCGGCTACTTTTATCCATGTATTTTTCGTGTGTCTCCTGTTGATCGTGGCGGCTATCTACGGCTATTACCCCACAATCTACACTATACAGATCATTTATTACAGTTTTTGCCTGTTTATATTTGTGCTGGCACTCAGCTACACCACGTGTGCGGTAGTGGTGTTTTTCCGGGATCTGTCCCAGATCATCAGCATCGGATTGCAGATCGGCATGTGGGCAACCCCCATTTTGTGGAATCTGGAGGCGCTGTCTCCGAAGTGGATCATGATCCTAAAGCTGAATCCGCTGGTCTATATCGTGAATGGCTACCGCAGTGCGATCTACGAGAAAGAATGGTTTTTCCGGGATTTCTTCTCCACGATGTATTTCTGGATCGTGACGGTGGTATTGTTCGGACTGGGTGCTGTGATCTTTAAGAGACTGAAAGTGCATTTCGCAGATGTGCTATAGTACGATGGATTGTTACAATTCCGAGAGCTCAAGGAACGGGGTACTGCATTACGGAACTGTTGTGGGGGAAACAGAAAGGGTGAAAGTAATTGAAGGGTGCTCTTGAAAAGTTAAGAAAAATATTGTTATGGAAGCCGGGCGGGGTACTGCTGGCAGTGGGCTGTTGCGGACTGCTGGTGTTAGCACTGATCCCACTGTTTCGACTGACGATTTATGCGGTTCCTTATTATGACGACTATAACTTTGGAAGATTTGCCAGAGCTGCCATAGAGCAGGAGCAGTCGAAATGGGCGGCAATCTCCGGTGCACTGGATTGTTCCAGAACCCAGTGGTATGCATGGCAGGGAACGTATTCTTCTATTTTTTTCATGACACTGATGCCGGCTGTCTGGGGAGAACAGTATTATTTTTTAGGACCGGTGTTCATTCTGTTACTGCTTTTGGCGGGAAGCATGGTGTTTACCCACGTGATCCTGCGGAAAGTCTTCCGAATGGAGAAATGGAGCAGCCTGGCAATTCAGGCAGTGATCACCATAGCGGAATTTATGTTTATCTATTCCGCGCAGAGCGGCTTCTACTGGTATAACGGCGGGATCCACTATGTGGGAATGCATGGCTTCGGACTTTTGTTTTTGTCTGTGGCCATCTGCCTGGAGAGAGCAGAGGGCAGAACCGCGAAAGGTCTGTTATTCACTGCATCGGTTCTGCTTGCCATGATTACGGCGGGAAGCAATTTCGTCACGGCATTGCAGGGATTATTGTGTCTTCTGACCATCCTTCTGGTCAGCGTGGTAGTGGAACGGCGCAGGACGGGGCTGTGGCTGCTGCCGTCTACACTAGTGTATATCATAGGCTTCGGCCTGAATGTGGCGGCTCCGGGAAATTCCGTACGTGCCCGCAGCTATGTGGGCTGGGGTTACGGACCGCTGGAGTCCATCGGCAGATCATTTTTGGAAGCCGTGAAACACATTCCGGAATATACCGGACCGGTGGTTCTGATGGTGATGTTATTGTTGGTACCTATGATCTGGCAGGCAGTGAAAAGCACGGATTACCGTTTTCGTTATCCGGGGATCGTACTCGCCTTGTCCTTCTGTCTGTATGCGACCGGCTATACACCGAGCCTGTATTCCCTGGGACATGCGGGACTGTCCAGAACGTTGAATGCAGTAAAAATCACCTATCTGCTGCTTTTATTTCTGAATGAGATCTACTGGATCGGGTGGCTGCGACAGTTACTGGAGAAAAGAGCGGAGCAGACAACCGGGCAATTGACGATACAGAAGTGGGCCATACGAAACGGCGCAGCAGCCTGGTGGTTTTATGTGCTGATCGGTGTGGCATGTCTTGTGATCTTCCGGGCATCATCCAATCAGGCGGGACATTATTCGTCCTACGGAGCCTATTATTATGTGCACACCGGGGAGGCTTATAATTTCCATCAGGAATATCTGGAGCGGGTGGCAATTCTGTCCGGACCGGAAAAAGATGTGCAGCTGCCGGCCTATCAGTTCCGCCCGTGGTTTTTGTGCATGGGAGAAATCTCCGAGGATGCGGACAATGAGGCCAACCGTTCTCTGGCCATGTGGTACCATAAAGACAGTGTAACACTGAAAGAAAAGGATTAAGACATTATGCAGGATAAGAGAAAACTGGCAATTGAAGTTGATAATGTCCAGAAAATCTATAAATTATATGATAAACCTTCGGATCGTCTGAAGGAAGCTTTCGGATTCGGTAAAAAGACCAAACATAAGCTCCACTATGCCCTGAAAGGCGTGAGTATGAAGATCTATCAGGGGGAAACCGTGGGAATCATCGGTACCAACGGTTCCGGTAAGTCCACCATCCTGAAGATCATCACCGGAGTATTGAATCCGACTTCCGGACGGGTGCTGGTCAACGGGCGTATCTCCGCTCTGCTGGAGCTGGGTGCCGGCTTCAATATGGAATACAACGGTATCGAGAATGTCTATCTGAATGGTACCATGATGGGATTTTCCGAAAAAGAGATTGAGGCAAAACTGCCGGAGATCTTAAGCTTTGCGGATATCGGAGATTATGTCTATCAGCCGGTAAAGACCTATTCCAGCGGTATGTTCGTCCGCCTGGCGTTTGCAGTGGCGATCAATATCGAGCCGGAGATCCTGATCGTAGATGAGGCTCTGAGCGTCGGTGATGTGTTTTTCCAGGCAAAATGTTATCATAAATTCGAAGAATTCAAGAAAATGGGCAAGACGATCGTCTTCGTCAGTCACGATCTGAGCAGTATCAGTAAATATTGCGACCGCGTCTATCTGCTGAACCAGGGAAATATTCTGGGAGAAGGCAGCCCCAAGGCCATGATCGATACTTATAAACGGGTACTGGTGGGACAGTACGATGAATCCGAAAATGCCGGTGAGGAATCGGAGAATCTCTTAGATGATGAAGATCTGCAGAGAGCCGCTGCGAAAAAGGTGGATGGCGCAGCCAAAGATGCTGCTGAGGCTTCCGCGGAGGCGAAGGGACAGAATCCCAATGCCCTGGAATACGGTACAAAGCAGGCACAGATCGAAGAATTTTACATTACGGATGACAGGGGTGTGCCTACCAATGCCATTCTGAAGGGGACAATGTTTACCATCCATATGAAGGTCCGGTTTATGGATCCTATACCGGCACCTATTTTTGCATTTTCCGTGAAAAATGTCATCGGTGTGGAGATCACCGGTACCAATACCATGATCGAGAAGGCGTTCTTAGACAGTGTGGAACCAGGTGATGTGAAAAATGTGACTTTTACACAGAAGATGAATCTGCAGGGCGGAGAATATCTGCTGTCTCTGGGAGTGACGGGGTACAATCAGGATACCTTTGAGGTCTATCACAGACTGTATGATGCCCTGAATATTACAGTAGTATCCGATAAAAACACCGTAGGCTATTATGATATGGATTCCAACACGAAAGTGTGGGATGCGGAGGAGAAATAAAGAATGACAGAGACCATCGGCAAAGTAACACTGAATCTGGATAAGTATCCCGGAGAGGATTATTATTGTGACGGCAGTGTGGAAGACGAGATTCTGGAGATTGTAAAAAAATACAGTACCGTGGAATATGACCGGATCATCGCAGAGAGAAAAAGCTGGCCGATCCTGTATCATCTGTCGGCTCTGCGGGAAAATATCGTGGATTTTCTTCCGATCAAAAAGACGGACAAAGTGCTGGAAGTAGGCAGCGGCTGCGGAGCCATTACAGGAGCCCTGTCCCGGAAAGCCGGATCGGTGACCTGCGTGGATCTCTCAAAAAAGCGCAGTCTGATCAATGCGTACCGGCACAGTGAAAGTGAAAATGTGACGATCCACATAGGCAATTTTACGGATGTGGAACCGGATCTGCCCGCGGATTATGACTATATCTGCCTCATTGGTGTCTTCGAGTACGGTCAGGCTTACATAGGCGGCAGCACACCTTATGAAGATTTTCTGAAAATTCTGCAAAAGCATCTGGCACCGGGTGGACGAATCGTTATCGCTATTGAGAACAAATACGGACTGAAATATTTTGCGGGCTGCAAGGAAGATCACCTGGGAGACTGGTTTTCCGGAATTGAAAATTATCCGAACGGCGGCGTCGTGCGTACTTTTTCCCGGAAAAAACTGGAGAAGATCTTCGATGCCTGCGGTGTGGGAGAACGCAGTTTTTATTATCCGTATCCCGATTATAAATTCATGACCACGGTCTATTCGGATGCATATCTGCCGGGCCGGGGAGAACTGTCCAATAATCTGCGGAATTTCGACCGTGACAGAATGTTGTTATTCGATGAAAAAAGTGCTTTTGACGGAATCGTGGAAGAGGGGCTTTTTTCTGTATTTTCCAATTCTTATCTGGCAGTGATCGGTAAGCCTCTGGACCTGAAATATGTCAGATATTCCAACGACCGTGCGGAAAGCTTCCGCATCCGTACGGAGATCCTGCGGGATGACCGGGGGAATCGGATTGTGCGGAAATATCCGCTGACCAAAGAAGCCGAGGCGCATGTGCGCCATATGATGGAAGCGTATGAAAAATTAAAAGTACGTTATGCCGGAAGCCGGCTGGACGTTAATGTCTGTCATCCGGGAGAAGAGGACGGCATCCCTTATGCGGAATTTGAATTCGTATCGGGCAGACCGTTGTCGGAACTAATGGATGAATGTCTGGACAGACAGGATATCGAAGGATTCCACAGCCTGTTTGCGGAGTATCTGGAGAGGGTAGGATTCGGGGAAGAAGTTCCGGTAGCGGATTTTGACCTGATCTTTGCCAATATTCTGGTGGACGGGGATCACTGGACACTGATCGATTACGAGTGGACCTTTGACCGTGTCATAGATACGAAAGCACTGGCGTTCCGGGCAATTTACTGTTATGTTCTGGAGAATGAAAGACGCAATGCGTTGGAACTGGACCGGATCTTAGATCGTCTGGACATCACGGAAAATGAGGCGAGACAGTATAGAGAGCAGGAGCGGGAATTCCAGAAATATGTCACCGGACAGAAATTGTCCATGGGTGAGATCCGGAATCTCTTAGGCGGCGAAATCTATAAACCCACCGAATGGATCGGGCGTTTCCGCCAGTCGGAAGGAGAACTGCGGGTACAGATCTATGAAGACAAGGGACAGGGATTTTCCGAAGAAAATTCTTATTTTCCGGAAAATGTCTATGTTGCGGAAAAAGAGGCAGAGTTTATCGTGAAATTCGACGGTAACGTACATTATCTGCGGCTGGACCCGGCAATGTGTTCCTGCATCTGTAAGATTCGGGAACTGTCCATGAACGGACAGCCGGTTCCTCTGCAGGATAAGAAAGTGTTCACTGCCAACGGAAAAATCCTGAAATCCGAAGAGGGAGCGGACCATCCCAGCGTGATATTTGCCACGGAGGATCCCAATATGACGATCCGGGCAGATGTGTTGAACCGGCAGGCGGAGAATACGTTGTCTGTGAAAATGGAGATCGTACAGATCCCTCAGGCAATGGCAAAAGATATGATGGGAGTGGAGAAGAAGGGAGCGGCAGCTTGGGTATTCGGACAGCGGTGAAGCAGGTGCTGATCGTACAGCAGGATAAAAAATACGAAAAAGAACTGGCGCAGCTTAAGGTCACCTATGAACAGTGGGCAGCGGAGCAGGACCGGGAAAGCGCCGAACCCCGGGAAATTGCGGGACTTGTGGAATTCATCATTTTCCGACAGGCGGCGGGACGACTGGCAGATAATGCGACAGAGCGGATCAACGCTTATTTTACAAAGCATCCGGAAGCAGAAATCGTCTACGGTGATGAAGACCTGATGAATGAGAAGGGAGAGCGTTGCATTCCCTGGTACAAACCCTGTTGGTCACCGGATCTGTACAGAGCCTTTTTCTATGTGGGAAGTGTCGTTGCGGTACGGAGCAGTCTGCTGCAGAGAATGGGAGAAAATCCGGTCGTGACAGAGAACGAGAGCACCGGAAAAGAAATTATTTTTACAGATGCCGGAGAGATCCGTCCGCTGATGGATCGTCTGTTTTTGGGAGCCGGAGGGTTCGAGAGAGATTGTCATTCCATCGGTCATATGGAAACCGTGTTGTTCCATGGAACTTTTTCTGCAGACGGAATAGGAATCCAGGGACCGGATGCACGTGCAGACCGGGACAGCCGGGAGTGCACTCCCTGGGAAAATTACCAGCTGACGAAGGAGTCACCGCAGCTGGCGGTGGAACTGGCCTCCAGGGCGGCGGAAGGTGCCAAAGAGTTATTCGCAGGAGAGCTTAAAGTCTCGGTGATCATTCCCTCCAAAGATAATCCGGAGGTACTGGAGAAGTGCCTGCATTCCCTGACGAGAAGGTCTGAGGGCAGGATCCCTGTTGAAATTTTGTTGGTGGATAACGGAAGCAGTGCGGAAAATAAGCAAAAAACGGAAGAACTGATCGGACGGATCCGGGAAAGCGGTGTCCCTGTCCGTTATATTTATGAACCGGCGGAATTTAATTTTTCAACGATGTGCAACCGGGGAGCTGAACTGGCGGAAGGAAAGTTTTTGCTGTTTTTAAATGATGATATAGAAGTGTGCGGCAATGGCTGGCTGGACAAAATGGTGATCCGCGCTATGCAGCCTTATGTGGGAAGCGTGGGCCTAAAGCTGTATTATCCGGATTCCGTGAAAATACAACACGACGGTATTGTCAATCTGCCGGTGGGACCGGTGCATAAGCTCCAGTTCATGGAAGACGATAAGTCTTATTATTTTGGCAGAAATCGCTTTGATCTGAATTGCGTGGCAGTGACGGGTGCCTGTCTGCTGATAAGGACAGAGGTATTCCGGGAGACGGGTGGATTCCGGGAGGCACTGCGGGTGGCCTATAATGATGTGGATCTGGGATTTTGTCTGGTGGAAATGGGATATTACAATGTGGTGCTGAATGACTGTTTTGCATATCATCATGAATCCCTGAGCCGCGGAAGCGACGAAAGTCCCGAGAAAATGCGACGCCTGACGGAAGAGAGAGAACTGCTTTACCAGATGCATCCTCAGTTCCGCGGAGTGGATCCTTTTTATCCTATGGGACTGAACCGGGAAGGACTGGACAGCCGTGTGGTTCCGGCATATCTTACAGACCGGAATATTTTACAGGAGCCGGCATGGAGATGTGAGAGCTGGCAGGAGCTTCTGGAAAATGCAAGACAGGATGACTGCCTGATGGCACGGGTGGAGACTGCAGGGCCGGAGCGGATCCAGGGATACAGTGTGATCCTGGGAGATGATAACGCATGTTATGATAAACTTTTAGTATTGCTTCCCGAAGATACGCAGGGACAGCGGGAGGCGGACCGGAAGGTATGGTCCATGAAGATTTTACCTGCATATCGGCAGGAACTGGAGGAGAATCTTCCGGACCAGAAAAATGTGGCGCTGGGAGGTTTCTGTGTGAAACGGAAAACAGGGCAGTTGCCTCCGGGGAATTATGGAATCGCCGTTCTTGCGGTCCATCGGATCAGTAAGCTGAAACTGTGGAATACAACGGGAAAATATTTGACGGAGGAAAAACATGTCTGAGATCAATTATCAAGAAGCCTACGAGAGGGAGCACGAAAAATGTGCGGATCTGGCAGACAAGATCGTAGTGCTGGAATCGGAAAAAGAGGACCTGCAGTTCAAACTGGACCGGATCAAAAAGAATAAATTCTGGAAAGCCACGGGTCCGGCGAGAAGTCTGATCCATTTCGCACAGAGACAGAGGGATCGCTTGTCCCATTGTGGCGGACCGAAGGATATCCTGCGTAAGATCCGCAACAAGAGTCGCCAGAAGAGCCTGATGGAGTCCTACGGAACCGGAAGCTTTCCTGATGCGGAGCAGCGGAAAAAGGAAGAAGAGACGATATTCCCTTATATGCCGAAGATCAGCATTCTGGTTCCGCTGTGGAACAATAAAAGGGAATTCCAGATCCAGATGCTGGACTGCGTCATGAATCAGACGTATCCCAACTGGGAACTGTGTCTGGCGGACGGTTCCGACGCGGAGCACTCCTATATCGAGGAACTCTGCAGGGAGTACGCGGCGAAGGCGAATGGTCGTATCGTCTATAAGCACCTGGATCATAACGGCGGTATCTCCTATAACACCAACGAATGCTACAAGCTGGCTACCGGAGACTATATCGGCCTGTTTGATCAGGATGATATTTTACATCCTTCCGTACTGTATGCGTATGTGAAGGAGATCAATGAGCAGGGTGCGGATTATCTTTATTGTGATGAGACCACTTTCAAGGAAAATGATATTAATAAAATGCTGACCATGCATTTTAAGCCGGACTATGCACCGGACAATCTGCGGGCGAATAATTATATCTGCCATTTCAGCGTTTTTTCCCGAAAACTGTTAGAGGGAGAGGAACTGTTCCGCACCGCATTTGACGGTGCCCAGGATCACGATATGATCCTGCGTCTGACCGACAGAGCGGAAAAGATCGTTCATGTTCCCAGACTGATGTACTACTGGAGAAGCCATGAGGGCAGTACCGCAGCCAGCATTGACGCGAAGCCTTATGCCATTGAGGCGGCAAAGGGAGCTGTGGCAGATCATCTGAAAAAGCATGGTTTTAAGCATTTTCAGATCACCAGTACCAGAGCCTGCGCAACGATCTTCCGGATCCGGTATCAGATCCTGGGAGATCCGAAGATCTCCATCGTGATCGCCAATAAGGATCACGTTGAGGATCTGAAGCGTTGTATTACCTCGATCCAAAAGAACAGCACCTGGAGCAATTACGAGATCATTGTCGTGGAAAATAACAGTACCACACCGGAGATCAAGGACTATTATTCCCAACTGTTGGGATTGTCCGGCGATGATTCTTATGAAGAAAGATGCAAGCTGCATACAGTCTGCGGCCATGACGGCGGTATCCTGCACAGCGGGGACGGACGGATTTCCATTGTGACATATCAAGGTGACTTTAATTATTCTGCGGTCAATGATCTGGGAGCGTCTTATGCTTCCGGTGAGTATATTTTACTGCTGAACAATGATACGGAGGTTATCACAGCCAACTGGATGGAAGAGATGCTGATGTATGCCCAGAGAGAGGATGTGGGTGCCGTAGGTGCCAAACTGTATTATGCGGACAAGACGATCCAGCATGCCGGCGTGGTCATCGGACTGGGAGCACACCGCACGGCAGGACATACCCATTATCGCATCCCGGTACAGAACTTAGGCTACATGGGACGTCTGTGTTATACCCAGAACGTTACAGCGGTGACCGGTGCCTGTCTGTTGGTGAAAAAGAGCCTGTATGAGCAGGTGGGCGGTCTGGATGAGAGCTTTGTGATCTCTTTAAATGATGTGGATTTCTGCCTGAAATTACGTAAACTGGGACTTCTGAATGTGTGGACTCCTTTTGCGGAGCTGTATCATTACGAATCCATCTCCAGAGGACTGGACGATCAGGGAGAAAAGGCAGAGCGCTACAACAGAGAATCCGGGCATTTCCGTGAAAAATGGAAGGCTGAACTGGAGGCGGGAGATCCCTATTACAATCCGAATTTCTCTCTGGATCGCAGCGATTACGCACTGAAGGATCCGGCAGTTAGCGGACGTTAAATAATTCTTTTCAGTAGAGGGAATCTATGGTAAAATATCACCGGAGAGCGTTTACTGAAGATATTGAAAGATAGCGATAAAACAGGAGGATAGGAAAATGAGTTATATGGACGAACTGAATTTCTGGTTAAATGATGATTATTTTGACCAGAAGACCAAGGAGGAACTTCTGGCAATCCGCAATAATGAAGCAGAAGTGGAAGATCGTTTTTACAAGGAACTGGAATTCGGTACCGGCGGCTTACGTGGTGTGATCGGTGCGGGAACCAACCGTATGAACGTATATACCGTTCGTAAGGCAACTCAGGGTCTTGCCAATTATATTATCAAGCGCGGTACACAGAGTAAGGGTGTGGCAATCGCATTCGACTCCCGCCGCATGTCTCCCGAGTTTTCCGATGAAGCAGCAAGATGTCTGGCAGCCAACGGCATCAAGGCATACATTTTTGAATCTTTAAGACCTACCCCGGAGCTGTCCTTTGCCCTTCGGACGTTAGGATGCACTGCAGGTATTGTAGTTACCGCCAGTCACAACCCTCCTGAGTACAACGGCTATAAGGTATACTGGGAGGACGGCGCACAGGTAACCGCTCCTATCGATAAGGACATCATTACCGAAGTACAGTCCATCAAGGATTATCATACCGTGAAGACCATGAGCAGAGAGGATGCTGTGGCAGCAGGACTCTATGAAGTGATCGGCAAAGAGATCGATGACAAGTACATGGCAGAGCTGAAGAAGCAGATCATTCATCCTGATGTGATCAGGGAAATGGCAGATGACATCAAGATCGTATATACTCCGTTATGCGGTACCGGGAACAAGCCGGTAAGACGTATCCTGTCTGAGCTGGGATTCAAGCATGTCTATGTAGTTCCCGAACAGGAGAATCCGGATCCTGACTTTACCACACTGGATTACCCGAACCCTGAGGATCCCAAGGCATTTACCTATGCGCTTCGTCTGGCGAAGGAGAAGGATGCGGATATCGTTCTGGCAACCGATCCCGATGCAGACCGTCTGGGTGTGTATGCAAAAGATACCAAGACCGGCGAGTATGTGGCATTTACCGGTAATATGTCCGGCATGCTGATCGCAGAATATATCTTAAGAGAGAAGACTGCAACCGGTACCATGCCCGAGAATCCCGCACTGGTAACTACCATCGTTACCACCAACATGACCAAGCCTATTACACAGACTTACGGTGTAAAGCTGATCGAGGTACTGACCGGATTCAAGTTCATTGGCGAGCAGATCAAGCTCTTCGAGCAGACCGGCAGCAACAACTATGTATTTGGTCTGGAAGAGAGCTACGGCTGTCTGGCAGGTACCCACGCAAGAGATAAGGATGCTATTGTAGCGGTAATGTGTCTGTGCGAAGTAGCAGCTTACTGCAAGAAACACAACATGACGCTGTGGGATATGATGGTATCCATGTATGAGAAGTACGGTTACTTCAAGGAGACCCAGTACACCATCACCATGAAGGGTATCGACGGTGCAAGACAGATCGCCGAGATCATGGAGAAGCTTCGTAAGAATCCTCCTAAGGCATTTGGAGATCTGAAGGTAGAGAAGTTCCGCGATTACCAGAACGATGTCATCATTGACATGGAGACCGGCGAGAAGACCACCACAGGGCTTCCCAAGTCCAATGTTCTGTACTTCGAGCTTCCCGACAATGCATGGTGCTGTGCACGTCCTTCCGGAACCGAGCCCAAGATCAAGTTCTACATGGGTGTCAAGGGAACCAGCTTAGAGGATGCACAGGCTAAGGTAGAGAAGCTGACCGAGGATGTAAAGGCAGTACTGTACTGTAAGGCAGTGCTCCATAAATCATATTAGTTTTCAAAAGAGCGAATCGCCCGAGCAGGGCGGTTTGCTCTTTTATGAAAAGCTGGAGGTATCTGTGGCAAAGCTAAACAAGGCAAACCTTAAGAAAACTCTATATTATCTGCAACGTAACGGCCTGAGGGAAACCTGGATCTCTGTGAGGGAGCGCCTGACAGATACAGACCGCTATTTTTTTGTGCCCTGTTCGGAAGCAGAGCTGGAGAAGCAGAGCCGGAGAAAATGGGAAAGACCGATTACGTTCAGTATTGTGGTACCCTTATATCGAACCCCGGAAGCTTATCTGAGCAGAATGATAACAAGCGTTATGCAACAGAGCTATCCCCATTGGGAACTGATCCTGGCAGATGCCACGGAGGATCACAGTGTGGAGGAGGTACTGAAGCAGCAGGGATTCCTGAAGGAGCAGCCGACGGATGGCGAGACAGAACCTGTCGCAGCGGATCCCAGGCTCCACTATGTGCATCTGAAAGAAAATGCGGGAATCGCTGCTAATACCAATCAGGCGCTTCCCTATGCGAAGGGAGAGTATATCGGTCTGCTGGATCATGATGATGTATTGACACCGGATGCGTTGTACGAAATGGCTGATGCGATCATCAAAGCATATGACAGAGGTGTCAAAGTCGCCTTCGCTTATTCGGATGAGGATAAGTGCGATGGAGAAGAGACCAGATACTATGATCCAAATCATAAAGAAAACTTTAATTACGATTTAATTTTAAGTAATAACTATATCTGCCATTTCCTGGTCATGGATGCGGAACTGATGAAGAGGCTGCGATTCCGACCGGAATGTGACGGCGCCCAGGACTATGATCTGGTACTGCGCTGTGTAGCGGAAGTGCTGACAGAGGGAGGGCAGACTGCGGAGAAGAGCATTCTTCATATCCCCAAAGTGTTGTATCACTGGAGATGCCACGAGGCATCCACGGCAGCCAATCCCCACAGCAAAAAATACGCTTACGAGGCGGGACTTCGGGCTCTGCGGGATCATGCCGCACTGCGGGGGATCCCTGCGACTGCCTGTGAGACCAGGCATGTGGGATTTTATCGTTTACAGTATACCGATGTATTACAGAACCGCCCGGATGTGGCAGCCGTGGGAGGCAGAGTATTGTCCGGGAAGACTGGCAAGATCATCGGCGGCAGAATGACTGCGGAGGGAAAGGTGTTCTACGAGGGGTTGCCGCAGGGATTCGGAGGATATCTTCACAGAGCGGAATTGTCCCAAGATGCGCAGGCGCTGGATCTTCGCTGTATTCGTATTCAGCCTTCCTGCCAGGAAGTATTCGAGAAAATTGTGGGAGTTCCGTATACTGAGATACGAAGACACCCGGGAGAGCAACCGGTATTCGATGTAACTGTACTGCCGTCAGGAGTGGACATCCGAACCTTAAGTCTGCGATTGTCCGAAGCGTTACGGCAAAGAGGAAGATTACTCTATCTGCCGGAATATCCGGAGGAGTTTAAACCATTATGAGTGAAATAACGGTTGTTATACCAAATTACAACGGAATGAAATATTTGGCAGAGTGCATGACTTCTCTGTGCAGAGAGCAGCAAAATGCCCCCGGATATGAAGTGCTGATCATCGATAATGCTTCCGTGGACGGCAGCGTGGAATATCTGCAAAAGGAATGGTGTGGGGAAGGTGTGCGCCTGATATCTTTACCGGAAAACACCGGATTCTGTCATGCAGTGAATTTGGGGATCCGGGAAGCGAAGACACCATATGTGATCCTTCTGAACAATGATACAAAGGCAGAAGCCGGTTTTGTAAGAGGCTTATATGATGCTATCCGCGAAAATGAAAAGATATTTTCCGTCAGTGCGAAGATGCTGATGTGGGACAGACCGGAGCTCATCGATGATGCCGGAGACCGTTACTGCGTGCTGGGCTGGGCCTATTCCCGGGGGAAGGGACGACCGGCGGCGGATTATGATAAGTCTGTCCCGGTGTTTTCCGCCTGTGGCGGTGCCGCAATCTACAGACGATCCGTATTTGAAGAGATCGGTTATTTTGATGAAGAACATTTTGCCTATCTGGAAGATCTGGATATCGGCTACCGTGCCCGGATCTACGGCTATGAGAACCGGTATGAACCGAAGGCGGCTGTGCTGCATTATGGCAGTGCTTCCACGGGATCCAGATACAATCCCCGGAAAACGTTACTTGCGTCTGCCAACAGTATTTATGTGATCGGCAAGAATATGCCTCTTTTGCAGTGTATTCTGAACCTGCCGTTTTTTTTGCTTGGATTTGGCATAAAGTTTTTGTTTTTTTGTAAGAAAAGAATGGGAAAACTATATCTGAAAGGACTGGCAGCTGGCCTGAAAAGATCTGTAGGAACCACGGGAAGACAGCACAAAGTTCCCTTCCGGTGGCATCATCTGGGGAATTATGTGAAGATCCAGTGGCAGCTGTATTTCAATGTGTTTCGAATTCTTATGAAATCTTAAGAAATGGCTTCATAAATTCTTAAGTTGAGAAAAAAACATCGTTATTGTAGAATGAAATCGTTAAAAAGAAGCTTTTCAGACTTACAGATTGGGTGACCCATATGATAAAAGACAACCAGAAAGTCTTTAACAGGCTTCTTGTGATAATGGATGCGCTGATCACAGCCATATCCTTTGTCCTTGCCTATTATATCAAATTTTATATATTGAACGACGGTCCCGGAATCGGTGTCCTGCCTGTGCAGGAGTATTATAAGCTGCTTCCTTTTATTGTGCCCGGTTATATGTTCCTATATTACCGGTGCAGCGTGTATTCCCCGAAGCGAACCGTCCGCCGCAGACATGAGATTTACAGCATTCTGCAGGCAAATACCATCGGCCTGGCGGCATTGATCATTATACTGTATATGATCATCCGTGAGATCAACTTTTCGCGATCCGTCATGGCAATTTTTTATGTGCTGAATGTATTTCTGACTTCGGTATCCCGCATCATAATGAGAAAAGCGTTGCGGACACTCCGGAAAAGGGGATACAATCTGAAGCATATTTTGCTGGTGGGCTATTCCAGAGCGGCAGAAGAGTATATTGACAGAATCTTAAGCAATCCCCAGTGGGGATATGTTGTATGCGGTATTCTGGATGAGCACATTCCGGGAGGGACTACCTATAAGGGAGTGAAAGTCCTGGGAACGTTGGGGAATCTGGAGTATATTCTTCCGGAGAACAAGCTGGACGAGATCGCGATCACGCTTTCTCTGAAAGATTATGATTATCTGGAAGGTGTTGTGGATATCTGTGAGAAATCCGGCGTGCATACGAAATTCATCCCCGACTACAGCAGTCTGATCCCCAGCAGACCTTACACGGAGGATCTCATGGGACTTCCGGTGATCAATATTCGGTATGTGCCGCTGACCAACACCGGAAATATGATGATCAAGAGAGCCATGGATATTGTCGGTTCCCTGTTCGGCATCATCATTACGTCACCGATCATGCTGTTGTCGGCAATTCTGGTAAAATGTTCCAGTCCGGGACCTGTGATCTTCAAGCAGGAACGGGTAGGACTTCATAATAAATCATTTTATATGTACAAATTCCGCAGTATGGCAATGCAGACTGCAGCGGAGGAGAAAAAGGGCTGGACGGTGCGAAACGATCCCAGAGTCACCGGGATCGGCAAGATCTTAAGACGAACCAGCATTGATGAACTTCCGCAGCTGTTCAACATCCTGAAAGGAGATATGAGCCTGGTGGGACCGAGACCGGAGCGCCCTCAGTTCGTGGAAAAGTTCAAGGAAGAGATCCCGAGATATATGGTAAAACATCAGGTGAGGCCGGGCCTCACGGGATGGGCACAGGTCAACGGCCTGCGTGGTGATTCTTCCATCAAGAAGCGAATCGAGTATGATATTTATTACATTGAGAACTGGACCCTCGGGTTTGACATTAAGATCATTCTTATGACATTTTTCACAGGATTTATCAATAAAAATGCTTATTAACACAAGGAGAAGACAAGATGGCAACAAATTCTAACTACAATGGCGGCAATGGTCAAAGACCAGCCGGAAGCGGAAGAAGACCTTCCGGAAATGGACAGCGACCTGCGGGACAGCGACCTGCCGGCAACGGACAGAGGACAACATCCGGCAACGGACAGAAGAGAGTATCTGCCAAGCAGCGTGCTGCCAAGAAGAGAAGAAAGGTTATCATCTTCGGTGTAGAGATCGCGGTTATCCTGATCATGGTAGCAGTACTGTATCTGGTAATGACCCACACAAATAATGAAGGCCCCAAGGTAACGGTATTAGAGACGGAGGAACTCCGGATTCCGGAAGAAGTACAACAGGACGAAGCAATGAAGGGTTATATGAACATTGCACTGTTCGGTGTGGATGCGACGAAGGATAGCCAGTTGTACAAGGGCAGCCGAAGCGACAGCATTATGATCGCCAGCATCAATATGGATACCGGCGATATCAAACTGATCAGTGTATATCGTGATACCTATCTGAACATCGGTACCGACTCCTATCAGAAGTGTAATGCAGCTTATTCCTATGGCGGAGCGGAGCAGGCAGTCAAGATGTTAAATATGAATCTGGATATGGATATTACGAACTTTGTAACCGTGGGCTACAGAGGATTGAGTGAGGTCATCGACGGTCTGGGCGGTGTCTATATCGATGTGGACTCCGAGGAGATCAAGCATATCAATAACTACCAGATCGGTATTGCTGAGGTCTTAAAATGTGACTACACACCGGTAACAGAGACCGGAGTACAGCTGTTAAACGGTCTGCAGGCGACTGCTTATTGCCGTATCCGTTATACCGCAGGTAATGACTTCAAGCGTGCCGCGCGTCAGCGTGAAGTGATCCAGGCGATTGAAGATCAGGCGAAGAAGGCGGATTACGATACCCTGTCCAAGGTATTTAACAGTGCCATCGGTGATATTTACACCAGCCTGGATTCCAAGGATATTCTGAATCTGCTGGCTAACATCACAAAATATCGTATTGTGGACGAGGGAGGTTTCCCGGAGGAGACCATGCGAGCTACCGGTAATATCGGTGCGAAGGGAAGCAGCGTAGTGCCTATGGATCTGGAGAGTAACGTCGTATGGCTGCATCAGTTCCTGTTTGATGATGCGAACTACACCGTAACCGACAGCGTAAAGGAATACAGTAGAAAGATTGCATCCGATACGGCACCTTATCTGAATAAATAAGAAAAGGAATTGACGAGGGAGTCTTCCGGAGAGCACCGGAGCTCCCTCGTGTCATATGAAAAAGTCTTGTGTAACAGACGGGGATAAAGTATAATAGACCAGAGATTGGGAAAGTAAGGAGCGCTCTGCAATGGAGATCGATGTGATCATTCCCCTGTATAAACCGGGGAAAGAACTATTTACATTATTAGATAAGCTTGACAGCCAGAGCGTGCCAGTACATGAAGTGATCCTGCTGAACACCGAGGAAAAATATTTTGAGCAGCTGATCTATGGAACCAGATTTCTGGAGAAATATCAGAACATTAAGGTATATCATGTCTCCAAAAGAGAATTCGATCATGGCGGCACCAGATGTATGGGTGTGAAAAAATCTTCCGCAGATATTTTTGTCATGATGACCCAGGATGCTATGCCGGCAGATGACAATCTGATCGAACAACTGACGGAACCGCTGCGGGATCAGGTGGCGGTATCCTATGCAAGACAGCTGCCGAGAGAAGATTGTGCACCGGTGGAATGTTATACCAGGGACTTTAATTATCCGGCACAGTCACGGATCAAATCCGCAGAAGATCTTAAGACATTGGGGATCAAGACATTTTTCTGCTCCAATGTGTGTGCGGCATATCGACGGGAGATCTATGAGGAACTGGGTGGATTCGTAAAACATACCATATTTAATGAAGATATGATCTATGCGGCGAAAGCGGTGGAAGCGGGGTATGCGATCGCTTATGCGGCGGATGCCCGGGTGATTCATTCCCATAATTATACCAATGTACAGCAGTTCCAAAGGAATTTTGACCTGGGGGTATCCCAGGCAGAACATCCGGAAGTCTTCGCAGCATATCCTTCGGAGTCTGAGGGAAAACGAATGGTGAAAGATGTGACAGCATATTTGCGGGACAATCATATGTCCGGAAAGTTGCCCCATTTTTATATACAATGTGCCTGTAAATATGCAGGTTATCTATTAGGTAAGAACTATCGCAGGCTCCCCGGAAAATGGGTTCTTGCTTTTACTTCCAACAAAGAATACTGGAAACAGAACAGAAAGGATGTATGACTATGTGTGGTATCGTAGGATATATTGGAACAGAACAGGCAGCACCGATCATTTTAGACGGTCTGTCCAAACTGGAATACCGTGGATATGATTCCGCGGGTATGGCTATTTTTGATGGGGAGAAGATCAACACCAAAAAGGCTGTCGGGAGACTTAAGGTTCTGGAAAACCTGACACACGGAGGCGAGTCTATGAAGGGAACCTCCGGTATCGGGCATACCCGTTGGGCAACCCACGGTGCTCCCAGTGATATCAATTCCCATCCCCATATGAATAACGCCGGTACCATTGCTGTAGTACATAACGGAATCATTGAGAACTATATTCCACTGAAGAAAAAGATGCAGGATAAGGGGTATCAGTTCATCTCTGAGACCGATACCGAGGTACTGGCGCATCTGTTAGACTACTATTATAAGGGAAATCCCCTGGAAGCGATCACTAAGGTATTGCATCGTGTAGAGGGCTCCTATGCGCTGGGTATCATGTTTGCCGATCAGCCGGATAAGATCTTCGCTGCCCGCAAAGACAGTCCTCTGATCGTAGGCAAGAGTGAGAGCGGCAGCTTTATCGCATCTGATGTTCCCGCAATTCTGAAATATACCAGAACCGTATATTATGTAGATAATCAGGAAGTGGTGGAACTGAAGGAAGACGGTCTTAGATTCTTCTCAGTGGACGAAGAAGAGATCACGAAAACCCCCGTGACCATCGACTGGGATGCCAATGCTGCGGAAAAGGGCGGCTATGAGCATTTCATGCTGAAAGAGATCTACGAACAGCCGAAGACGATCAACGATACCATTTCTCCCCGTATCAAGGATAATGATATCGTCATCGAAGAACTGAATATGAGCGATGAGGAGATTCAGGAGATCACAAAGATCCATATCGTGGCCTGCGGTTCCGCATATCACACCGGTGTTACCGCAAAATATGTCATTGAAGGTCTGGCAAGAATCCCGGTAGAGGTGGATGTGGCCAGCGAATTCCGTTATCGTGATCCCATCCTGCAGAAGGGCAATATGGTCATTGTCATCAGCCAGTCCGGTGAGACGGCGGATACGCTGGCAGCTCTGCGGGAATCCAAGGAAAAGGGCTTCAAGGTACTGGGTATTGTCAATGTTGTCGGCAGCTCCATCGCCAGAGAGGCTGACAGTGTTATGTACACCTGGGCAGGTCCCGAGATCGCCGTTGCAACGACCAAGGCTTACAGTGCACAGCTGACCGCACTTTACATGCTGGCTATGAAGTTCGCCAAGGTGCGTGGAACCATTGACCAGGAGAAGTTCCAGAGTATGCTGACAGATTTAAGATGTCTGCCGGATCAGATCGAGCTGCTGCTGGGCCAAAAGGAGAAGATCCAGCATTTCGCCAACCGTTATGTGGGAGCGAGAGACATCTTCTTCATCGGACGTGGTATCGACTATGCAATTTCCCTGGAGGGATCCCTGAAGTTAAAAGAGATCTCCTATATTCATTCCGAGGCTTATGCAGCCGGAGAACTGAAGCATGGCACCATTTCCCTGATCGAAGATGGCACCCTGGTAGTGGCTTTGGCAACCCAGCCGGCTCTGTTCCAGAAGACCATCAGTAATATGGTAGAGGTAAAGGCAAGAGGCGCTTTTGTCATGGCGGTTACCATCGAGGGCAACAAAGCCATCGAGAAGGCAGCGGATTATGTGGTATACATTCCCGAGACGAATCCGTACTTTACCAATTCCCTGGCAATCATTCCGTTGCAGCTGTTTGCTTACTATGTGGCAGTGGGACGTGGCTGTGATGTGGATAAGCCGAGAAACCTGGCAAAATCCGTTACGGTGGAATAACAAGAAAAATCCGGAGAGGTGAAAACTTCTTCGGTTTTTTTTGATCTTTCATAATTGCTTCAGAAAGTTATCACAATTCGGTCACATTTGGTGGATATACTATGTTCATAAGGTGAGAGGAAGAAATGGAAATAGTAAAAAATTTCTCACTTACAGATAGGATAGGAGGAAACATTATGTACGAGAATGATAATTTTTCCGGTTATGAAACCGGAGATAAAAATACAACCGGTACATTCAGCGGAGTAAGCGCTGCGGAAAGTGCAAACGGTTACACCACATACCAGATGAGCGGAAGCACCGGTAGCAATACAGAACCTAAGAACCCCAAAAAGCATGGAGGTTATTTCCGGAAAGCTGTGGTAAGTGTCAGTCTGGGACTTTTCTTCGGACTGTTTGCCGGCATCGGGTTCTATGCAGTACAGCAGGGCACCGGGATGCTTAAGACCGGTACGGATACCGCAGTGGTAGATGAGGTCACTTCCGAAGCTGCAACAGAGAGCAGCCAGAGTACACCGCAGCTTGCGACCAACGTTACTTATGTAGAGTCTGATGTATCTGATGTGGTGGAGAAGGTTATGCCTGCTATGGTATCGATTGTGAATAACTTTACTGAGACAGCAAATGTCTTCGGACAGCAGTATACACAGGAAGAAGCAGCCAGCGGTTCCGGTATCATTGTAGGCAAGACGGATGATGAACTGCTGATCGTATCTAACAACCACGTAGTAGAGAGCGCAGATACGCTGAACGTTACTTTTATCGACGGCAGTGAAGCACAGGCACAGGTCAAAGGACTGGATTCCGATATGGATCTGGCAGTGATCGCAGTATCTTTAAATGATCTGAGCGATGATACCAAGAATGCCATTACCGTTGCTACTTTGGGCAGCAGTGATGACCTGAAGCTTGGTGAGCCGGTGATTGCTATCGGTAATGCTCTTGGATATGGCCAGTCCGTTACTAACGGTATCGTAAGTGCCCTGAATCGTGAGATCACTCTGGAGAACGGTGCTACCGGTACTTTCATCCAGACCAACGCAGCCATCAACCCCGGTAATTCCGGCGGTGCACTGTTGAACATGAACGGTGAGGTCATCGGTATCAACTCCAACAAGATCGGTGGTACTGCCGTAGAAGGTATGGGCTATGCAATCCCTATCACTTCTGCAAGTCCCATCATTGCAGATCTGATGGAGCGTCAGACCAGAACCAAAGTAGCTGAGGATGAAGTCGGTTACATCGGTATCTCTCCGCAGGAAGTAACTTCCCAGATCTCTCAGATGTACAACATGCCGGAAGGTATCTATGTAGTATCCGTAGAGGAAGGCAGTGCAGCAGCGAATGCCGGTATCATGAAAGGTGATATCATTACCAAATTCGACGGCAGCAGTATCTCGTCCTACTCTGATCTTCAGAAGATGTTACAGTACTATGCAGCCGGTGATTCCGCAACCATAACGGTACAGAGACCTCAGAACGGTGAATATGTATCTATCGAACTGAATCTGACACTGGGCAGCAGACCTGCAGATAAAAAATAAATATAGCGGTTCCCAATACCGAATATTGGAAAGACAGAAAACCCCCGGAAGATCGTCTGAATCTCCCGGGGATTTTGTTTAGAAAAACTTCACTTGTAGCAGTCATTCGAATTAGATATAATAAGCGTAGGCATGAGCTGTGCAAGGATCGTGGATTACGAAAACCGACTGCTTGCAGGCGGGATTACGTAAGACACGATACGTGTAGGGCGAAGCCCGGATATCGAGGTAGCACGAAGTGATACCGAGATAAGCACTGCGAGAAGAAAGCAGCAAGGATCGTGGATTACGTAAGACACGATACGTGTAGGGCGAAGCCCGGATATCGAGGTAGCACGAAGTGATACCGAGATAAGCACTGCGAGAAGAAAGCAGCAAGGAATAGTGGATTACGAAAACCGACTGCTTGCAGATGGGATTACGTAAGACACGATACGTGTAGGGCGAAGCCCGGATATCGAGGTAGCACGAAGTGATACCGAGATAAGCACTGCGCAATAGACAAAGAGGAGAATAACATGACAGATAATTACAATGATGATTATAGAGAAGTGATTCCTGAGGAAGAGAAAACAGAGACCACTCTGAACGAAAAAAAAGATAACGAAAAAAATAGCGAGAACACACAGGTAGCGGATACTGCGGGTGAAAATTCCGCTGAGAAAAAGACAGAGGACAAAAAGGACAGCAACGAGTACGAGGATGTCTGCTTCATCTGCCGCAGACCGGAGAGCAAAGCCGGCAGAATGTTCAAGCTGCCTAATCATATCTGCATTTGCGATGACTGCATGCACAAGACCATGGAGACTGTGAGCCAGTTCGACTACCAGGGCATGTTGAATAATCCGGGCGATCTGAACCAGTTCGGCGGACAGAACGGATTCCCCAACATCAGCTTTGTGAATCTGGCAGACCTCCAGGGAGACGGCGGCATCCCCAACAAGCAGAAACTCAAGAAGAAAAAGAAAGCCGAAGGTCCCAAACCTGTATTCAACATCAAGGATATTCCGGCACCACATAAGATCAAGGCAAGCCTGGATGAATATGTGGTAGGACAGGAAAAAGCCAAGAAGGTTATCTCTGTCGCAGTATACAACCATTATAAGCGAGTTGCGACTGATACCATGGATGAGATCGAGATCGAGAAGTCCAATATCCTTATGATCGGTCCCACCGGTTCCGGTAAGACTTATCTGGTGAAAACACTGGCAAGACTGCTGGATGTGCCTCTGGCGATTGCCGATGCAACTTCCCTGACGGAGGCCGGATATATTGGAGACGACATCGAGAGCGTAGTATCCAAGCTGCTGGCAGCCGCAGGTAACGATGTAGAGAAAGCGGAGAAAGGTATTATCTTTATTGATGAGATCGATAAGATCGCCAAGAAGAAAAATACCAATTCCCGGGATGTCAGTGGTGAAAGTGTACAGCAGGGAATGCTTAAATTGCTGGAGGGTGCCGAGGTGGAAGTACCGGTCGGTGCCAATAGCAAAAATGCCATGGTGCCCCTGGCTACGGTGAACACCCGCAATATCCTGTTTATCTGCGGCGGTGCATTCCCGGATCTGGATGAGATCATCAAGGAGCGCCTGACCAAGACCGCATCCATCGGTTTTAATTCCGAACTGAAGGACAAATACGATAAAGATACCGATATCTTATCTAAGGTGACCGTAGAGGATATCCGTAAGTTCGGCATGATCCCGGAGTTCATCGGACGACTGCCTATCATCTGTACTCTTCAGGGACTGAGCAAGGAGATGCTGGTGAAGATCCTGAAAGAGCCGAAGAATGCCATCCTGAAGCAGTACCAGAAGCTCCTGGAACTGGATGAAGTGAAACTGGAATTTACGGATGATGCCATGGATGCCATTGCCGAAAAGGCCATGAAACGTGACACCGGTGCCAGAGCCCTGCGTTCCATTATTGAGGATTTCATGCTGGATATCATGTACGAGATCCCCAAGGATGACAATATCGGAAGAGTCACCATTACCAGAGAATACATCGAAGGTACCGGCGGACCTATCATTGACATCCGCAGTAATGAGACCCTGGAGCCTGCGGAGAATCTGAAGCAGATTCCGGTGGAAGAGAAATAAATTGAGAGTTAGTGAAATACCACCCGGATGACTTTGTTGTCTTCCTGGGTGGTATTTTGGTTTTGCTGTTCCGATCTTTACCGCCTGAAATCTATT
>QWCE01000526.1_pt2 | contig 72209 bp, 61 predicted proteins | sample 1972531 | NCBI WGS metagenome assembly QWCE01 (sample SAMN09866716, study PRJNA288562) | Human gut metagenome isolate term4_stool, whole genome shotgun sequencing...
TGCCCTCGATACTCCCTCGAACCGGTTTGCATCATTTCCATAACGTACGGTATCAAAGAATAATGCCGCATCGATCGTATTTCTCCAGGAATATTCCACTCCATTCACATAACCACCAAGCCACGTCCGGCAATAAACGATCAGTCCACCGCCCAACAATAACGTAACCAGTTTGGTCTTCCAACGGAAACAATCGGTTCGGAAGAACAGATAATATAATCCAACAAAGATCAGGATCGAATAAGTTGGCGCAATATAACGGCTATACAGGAAACGGTCTGCCCGGCTGATATCCTGTCCTGTCACAAACTTATAATTCGAACCAAAGGAGAACAATACACCTACCGCAACCGTTCCGGCATAACTTAAGAACACATACAGACTGATCATAGCCTCCTTTGGTGTGATCTGATGCTTCTTTGCTATGAAGAATATCACGATCATAAAGGCAAATACAAGACCAAGCACTGCCAGACCAAATGTTCCCAAAAATGTTCCAAACAGCCAGCCTGTTATGTTATGTACTACCGTGCGGATTCCATCTACCGTAAGCAGATTCCGGTATTTGTCATAGTTCATATTCTCTACCGTATTCTTCTTTGCTCCGCTTCCCCAGATACTTGACTTGAAATAACGGGTTAATTGCTTGTCCACGAAAAGCCATATCACTACATTCACTGCGTATACAGAAAACCAGATCCGCTTCTCTTTCACAAAGAATCTCCACACTACAACAACCATGCCGATCGCAATGACAAACACAATTCCTCTTGCATGGCACATATACATATATACACTGACAAATCCAACAAGCCCGGAATACAGGATCTGTTTATTACGTTCTGTCTGATCTGCTGCCTGTAACAATACATATAGCGTGATCCATGCAAAAGCGATCAGCATCACATCCGCTCTGGCAAATAAGGAATAGAGAATCGTTGCCGGCACAAAAGTCAATACCATTGATAGCAATGCACATTTCAGCTTATCCTGCTGTCCTAAATGTTTCCGGCAGACCTTATATGCAATCGTCGGAATCCATGCCACAAAAGCCCCATTCACGATCATCATTAACTTATAGATCAGATATGGGTTATCCACCAACTTGAATATCCATGCATAAAATGGTGCCTGTCCATACTTATAAAAATATCCTCCGGTATTGGTCACCCAGTCACCCCAGTTATATCCGGCTAAAAATGCTGCATTTGCTACAGTTCCGGTCTCATCTAATATATAAGAAATGCTTAGTACACTCCCCATAACCGTCATCATCAAAAAACAAAATAGATATAATAATATACAGATCTGACGATCACTCAACCGCTCAAACCATCTATCCTTCCTGATATCCGTTGTCTCCATTACTTCCCTTCCTCTAACAAATTCATAATAAAATCAGCCACACGTTCAGATGATTTACCATCTAACTGATCAAAGAACCGGTGCTTAAATGTCTCCACGTTCTCCTGTTCGTAATCTTCCTGCCCGATGGATTCCACGATCTGATCTACATTTCGCACAATCTTACCCGGCACAAAATTCTTAAACGGATAATAGAAGTCACGGTTCACTACATAATCCTCTAAATCAAATGCATAGAACAGCATTGGAATATTCAACAGCGAAGCCTCGAATATAACTGAAGAATAATCTGTGATCAACAGATCGGTAATAAATAACAGGTCATTGATCTCCGATTCCGTTGACAGATCCAGCACACGATCTTTCACTGATGCATCCACCGGATGTTTCATCTCCACAAACGGATGATGTTTGATAATGATCATATATTCTTCTCCAAGCTTTGACAACACATCTTTTACATTGAACTTATCAAACGGAAAATGTGCTGTTCCCGCTCCATTTCCCCGGAATGTTGGTGCAAACAAGATCACCTTCTTATCCTTCAACTGTGGATACTGCTCATAAAGCTTTGCCCGGATCTCGCTCTTATAGGATTCCTTAAAGAAGTCATCGGTTCTTGGAACTCCCAACGCTTTCACATTCTTCACATCAATACCGAATCCTTCGGCATAGAAACGGCGGATCTCATCGGAACTTACAATTGCATAATTATAATACCGGTGATTCGTACTTGTCTGGTTCGGTCCGCCATCCTTACCCACTCTGGTAAATCCAAATGTCTTAAATGCTCCGCAGGCATGCCATAACTGAATCAGTATACGATGATCCATCGCCCATACCTCATTGAGAATTGGCGTAAAGTCATCTACTACTACCACCTTACTACGTGCGATCTGATATGCCAGTTTCCAATAATTGCGATAGGTCATATATTTACGTTTACCCGGTACCAGCCAGAATAACACCTTTGCATTCTTTTCCTGTAAGATCTCATTGACATAAGCAATATTGCCGGTCAGATCTTCTCTTCTAGACGATACAAACAGAATATATTCCTGTTTAAAGAATACAGACATCACCGACGCTGCAACATTTAAAAAGGTTCTCTTCAAAGTGACGCGGTTCATCGTCAGCCGAATGAAAGAGGAATATCTCCATTTGGCAAACAACAGAATTCTCTTTAACTGACTGCCTCCATACGTATTCTCCATGAATCTACGTGTATGTCCTAATCCATACACATAAATTCCATCTAATAGAAATAGCGGAAGCAACAACGTTCCAATAACAAATTCCATCGCACGATAACAGAATGTAAGAAGTGCCAGCAGTGGATTGTTCTTCGGCACTTTCACCGGCTTCTTTCTTCGGATATGCATCACTCCCTGCTCTAATGTACAGGCATATTCATTCTCATCCTTTACCTGGTTAAAATCTTTACCTTCTACGATCACATCCTGATAACCATGTCCATCATATGCCTGCACAGTTACCGTGAATGCATTCAGATTACTCCGGAAAAATACAGCATCTAACTCATAATCAAATATAGCATATCCAATATAATTGCCATTCTCATCAAAACTCGTATCCGTCACAGAAAGCGGAAGGATCCGTGTCTCCTTATCATTTGCAAACTTTACCGCTAACTTAATCTCAACAGACTCCGGATTGCCTGACATATCGCGCACTAAAACACCAATTGTCATAACATCCCGTCGGATCGCTAATTTGTCCACTAATACTTCTGTCTGTGCATTTAACTTCATCTTGTCACCTCACATACTCCCTGTCATTCTAATTCTTTGGCGGTCTGATCTTATCCCGTATGCTATGATACCGGTCAATCCATTTGACCATCTTCTTATACCAGTTCTTACGTTTGATCTCATTTAATTCCTTTTCTTTCTCTTTCAGACCCGCAATGACCGTATCCTTTTTCGCAACCATCTCTTTGTACCGGACATTCTTTCTCGCAATTACATCCCGGTACTCCCGATTCTTCATAACCAGAAACTGATCATATGGCATCGACAGGAAGCTCTGCAGATTCTGATATTCCAACGGGTTAAAATAGTGATCTTCCTCTTCTCCTGCCAGTCCTAACTGTTCTAATCCGCCACCGGACAACACATCATACAATTCCTTATATGCCTGTGCAGAACGCTGGATATTCAGACTATAGATCATCAGATTAATTACCTTGTTATCAAATGCCTGTTTTACCTTTGCATCTTCAATCAATCCCCGTTCCGTCAAAGCTTCCTTTGTAGCCACCATCGCCTGATAAGCACAAAGCGGAGTCTTGGAAAACTCTGTCGTCAGGTTTCCTTTCTGATTGATCCGGTAATGTACCAATACTCCCCGCACCGCCACTATCCTATCTGCAAGCAGCAATGCAAGAATAGACAGGTACTGATCATTTGCTCTTTCTATATCCTGAAATTGCAGATTGTTCTCCTTCAAAAAAGATGCCCGAAACAGCTTATTCCACGGAACACTTGTTGTAAAATAAAGAATGTGTTCCCCTAATTCTAACTTGGAAAAAATAGTCTTATCCTCTGGCAGATATTCACTGCGCATATACTGTGGCTTTGGCAAATATTCCCCGGTCCGGGTATCATACTGATCCGCATCACATACAACCATGTCCGCTGTACATTCCGTCAATGCCCCATACATCTTCTCGAGCATTTCCGGCTCAAACAGATCATCCCCATCTAAGAACATCAATGCCTGTCCGTTCGCTGCCGCCATTCCCCGGTTTCTGGCAACCCCGGCATTTGCTTTTTCCTGATATATATACCGAAGCCGATTATCTTCTTCCTGTAACCGCTTCACAATTGCCGCCGTATCATCTGTAGATCCGTCATCTACCACTATGATCTCAATCTTACGAAGCGTCTGTTTCATCACACAACGTAAGGTGTCTTCCAGATAATCCGCACCATTATGCACCGGTATAATAACGGATACATCATTTGTTATACTATCTGTTGTCTGTTCCATGTATTACCTCCCTGATCCGATTGCAGATTGTTTCCGCTGCATGACCAGTCTCATAGCTGCCTAACTGTTCATAATGTCTATTGATCTGTTCTACATAATCAGAATAATCCTCTGTTCCCTGCATCAAGGTTAGGATCTTTTCTGCTACCTGACTCTCTGTGACCGCCTGTGGAAATGGCCATTCCTCCAATCCCACATAAAATCCCGTCTGTTCCATATATTCCTCTTTATCCGGTACATACAGGATGCATGGCCGATATAAGAATCCATAATCCCACACACTTGACGAATAATCCGTGATCAACACATCTGCTGCCGCAAGTAGTTCCTGCATATCCGGATAATCCATCACATCTATCATCCTCTGTCCGGTTACCTGCACATTCATGTCCGCAGTCTGATAGCGATGATAGCGGTTAAAAAACACCCATTGTTCTCCTGTGACTTCTAACCGCTGTAATAACGCATCACAGGAAAGATGTGCCGGAATCTTACCGTACCGATATGTCGGTGCATACAACACAATCCTCGCATCCATCGGAATCTGATACTTTGTACGAACTTTCACATTCGCATCTTCCGTCTTGTGACATACCAAGAAATCATTTCGCGGAGTTCCGCATTGTAACACATCACCCCGATATTGATACGTCTTTCGTATCATTTGCTCTTCCTGTGCCCGACAGCTTGCCACAAACAACCTCATATTGTTTGCACAAAATGCCCTCATTCTCCTTGCCGACCAATCTGACTTGTCCGTCTCCATTGCAACTTTCTTATAGGCTCCACCACCATGCCATGTATTGATGACATATTGTGATTTCCGAAAAGGAAACCACGGGACATAGGAACCATTTGTCACGACTACCCTGGAAGTCAATAACATAGGAATAGAAGAAAGCGTAAAATGTTTCACCACTCTGACACCCTCTTCTTTCAAGAAATCATACTGTGCCGGATCTTTCACCGCCCACACATATTCATATTGTCCTTCATCCTGCTTACGCATATATTCATATATATACTTGGGATTACACGAATAATCATATCCATTCCCTCCCGTCAGCCCGGTAAAGAGAATCCGGTTGTTATGGATTGGTAACAACCGGATTGGAAATGTGATCACTCGCACCAGTTCTGAAAATATAACTTTAAATGCCGTCCGGCTCATCTCATTACTCCTTCTTCTCTTTCACCGCTGTTACCTGATTCGCATCAATTCCCTCGGTATTCTCTTTCTGGAAAAGAATCTTAAATGTAAGGAACATCAGCTTGATATCTAACCAGAAGGAATAATTCTCTATATAAGTAAGATCTAACTTCAACTTATCATATGGAGTCGTATTATATTTGCCATATACCTGTGCATAACCGGTCAGTCCTGCTTTCACTTTCAATCGGAAATCAAACTCCGGTATAATCTCTTTATATTGTGCTGCAATCTCCGGCCGTTCCGGTCTTGGTCCGACCAAAGACATATCACCCTTTATAATATTGATCAACTGTGGGAATTCATCAAAATGTAATGCACGCAGAACCCGTCCAACCGGCGTGATACGGTCATCATTCTTCTTGGCAAGCTGCGCTCCGCCTTTCTCTGAATCCATACACATACTTCTAAACTTATAGATATTAAATATCTTACCATTCACTGTCAGCCTTGGCTGTTTGTAAAGCACCGGACCACCATCATATACCTTGATCAAGAATGCAATGATCAGAAATAGCGGCATCAAAATTACGGATACCGGTATACAGACCACCAGATCCAACAACCGCTTAAACATAAGCTGGTCAGCCGATAATCCCTGATTTCTCGATAAATATAACGGTGTATCGAACAGATGGATATTATCCGATCCCCTCAGTAAGATATCCGAAATCTTAGGTGTTACATATGTTCTGACACTCTCCGTAAAACAGCATTTCAGGATAATGTTTCTCTCATAGGCCGGAATATCATAGATCAATACCGCTTCATATTCTTTCACCATCTCACATACACTGTCCAAAGATTCCTCGTTCAGATCTGCAATATCACAGATCTCATACTTGTCCTGCCTTGAACTCATCTTTTCGATCATATCATCCGGATTCCTGTCATAACATACTAACAGCATCTGCCTTGGCGGATACAATGCCGCATAGATCAATTTGCATATGAACACCCATAACAGGATGATTGCAATCTGCACAATTGTCATCTTGAAGATCGGCGCGGAACTTAAATACTTCCTACTGATCAGCACGACCTGAACATAAGCCACAACATTGGCACATAATAAAGACAATATCTGAGAATACAGCACATCCATCAATCGCAGGTAACCAATCTTGAATCCTCCATATAAATGAGTCAACAAAAACAGGATCAATGCATATACGCCGATTACAGCCCAGTCACCACGCCGCCAAAACGGAATCTCTAACTGTTCTACATACGAACCATACCATACAAAGGCAAAGATCACCGTATGTGCAGCTAATATTACAAATCCTTCCAAAAAATTGATTAATCGTTTAAATTGCTCTCTCTTTTTCATAATCCTGTATTCTCCATCTTCTGCCGCATCCTACTGTATGCTACAGATCATTTCAACTGGCCGTTTCTACGAAATGTATACTTACGTCCGTGTATGGTGATCGTCTTGCCACGCACCATCTCACCATTGCTGTTGAAATAATATCTCTTTTTCTTAATTGTCTGAAAACCTGTCACCCGGATTCCCTTGCTTCCTACATAGTACTTCTTGCCTTTGGTTGTGATCCATCGGTTCTTTGCGATTGTTCCATCACTGTTTCGATAGAAGTACTTGTCATCCTCATTCCGGTACCAGCCTTTCTTAATATGACATACTCCATCTGCATCAATTGTTACACCCGGTTCATCCGTTGTCATCTGCAGCACACCATCTTCTCCAAACAGATAACGATGCAGACCCACGCGAACAATTCCCTTTTGCATCTGGCCTTTACCATTAAAATAATATCGGTTATTATCAAGCGTCTGCCAGCCTTCCAATGCACCATTATTATCCAGATAATACGTGTAACCACCTATTGTAAACCAACCGTCCTGCTTCCGTTGTCCCTGATAATAATATTGCCAGTTGAATCCTTCCCTATACCAGCCGTATTTCGCAGCTGTTGTTCGTGTCTGGATCAAATTGCGGTAATCTTTGTATAGAAAATCAATATCTACTGTATTCTCCGGGATTCCCTGAATCTTTTGCATGGAAGTTGCCTGCCACATCGCATATGGATATTCCTCGATATCCGGTTCTTTATTCGTATATCTGGCATACCAGAAATCATAATCCTCCAACTCCTCCGAATCCAAATGATCATTATACCAACCCTGATTACAATAATACATCGGATAATATCCTGCGGCAGCAATTGTATCCATATAGGTCTTCGTCATAGAAGTTCTCAGTTCATTCGTTGTCTTATTCAGAATATGTGCATCCTCTATATCATAGGCAACCGGGAAACTGATTGGAATCCCCTCTAACTGCCCAATCGTAAATTCTGCCTCTTCTAACGCATCTTCTTCACTTGTCGCATACGAATAGAAATAAATGCCGATTGGTATTCCAACCTGACTTGCCCCTTCCACATAGGATCGGAACCGATTGTCTACCGTACATTTCTTAGTTCCATAACGTCCTTTTCCATATCCGACACGGATCATGACAAAATCCACACCTGATTGCTTTACCTGATTCCAGTTCACCTTACCCTGCCAGGTTGACACATCAATTCCCATTGTTACCACTTGATTACTCAACTTCGTAATCTGTGCACCAATTGGCTTACCCTGCTGATAATTATTGCCTTTTTGATTAAAGAAATAGTAAGAAGAACCTATCCGGTTCCATCCAACCAGCTTCCTGCCATTCTCACCTACATAATATCTCTTACCATCTGAATGTACCCAGTCATCGGTCACTTTCTCGCCATCTTCATAATAATAGCCTTTGTGCCATCCATTCTTCTCTGCCTGAACCGTAACCGGAGCTGTCCCTAATGCACAGGCAAGCGCTAAAGCAGCCAATCCGAGGATACTTCTTTGTCGGAACGTATTGCTCTTATTCATGATTCTCTCCGCTCCTATGCCTCATGTCCCTTGGCTTTGATCACGGCAACTACTTCTTCTACATACTGTTTACACAATTCATCTGTTGCTGCTTCCACCATAACACGAATCACCGGTTCCGTACCGCTTTCCCGAAGAAGGATTCTTCCTTCCTCTCCTAATGCCTTCTCTACTTTCTCTACAGCAGCCATTACATCCGGATCTGCCTTTGCTTCCGGTTTGCTCTTTACCCGCACATTCTGTAATAACTGTGGATAGATCTTCAGATCACGGAATAGCTCAGATGCCTTTACTTTCTTCTCTAAGATGACTTCCATTAACTTGATCGAAGTTAACACACCATCTCCCGTTGTTGCATATTTACTAAAGATAATGTGTCCACTCTGTTCTCCACCAAGAGAATGTCCGTTTTCCATCATATTTTCAAATACATACTTATCTCCAACTGCGGTCTTTTCATAAGAAATTCCCTTCTTATCTAACGCCTTATACAGTCCTAAGTTTGACATGATCGTTGTTACAACCGTGTTATTATTCAGTTCTCCACGCTCTGACAGATAACAGCCACATGCATATAAGATCTTATCTCCATCAATCACTTCACCGGTCTCATCTACCGCAAGACAACGATCCGCATCTCCATCATAAGCAAATCCGATATCCAACTGTTTCTCCACTACCAGCTTCTGTAACTGTTCAATATGAGTAGAACCACAATTATTGTTAATATTCGTTCCATCCGGTTCATTGTTGATCACATAAGTCTTAGCTCCTAATGCCTCAAATACTGCTTTGGCCACCGTAGAAGATGCTCCATTGGCACAGTCAAGACCTACTCTCTTATTCTTGTAAGAACGGGTTGCCAATGTCATCAGATAACCGATATAACGGTTACGTCCCATAGCATAATCAACCGTCTTACCAATCTGCTCTCTCTTTGCAAATGGAATCTCCGGGATCTCGCCATCAATATATGCTTCAATCTCCGCTTCCACCTCTGCCTCTAACTTATAGCCCTGTCCATTGATCACTTTAATTCCGTTATCATAATATGGATTATGGCTGGCTGAGATCATAATTCCACAATCAAATTCATCCAACCGTACAATATACGATACGCTCGGGGTTGGCGTTACATGCATCAGATATACATCTGCTCCACTTGCTGTCAATCCCGCAACCAAAGAATATTCAAACATATAAGAGGAACGTCTTGTATCCTTTCCAATTACAATGCTTGCTTTGCCATCCTCATGATTCTTGCCATAATAATAGCCTAAATATCTGCCTACCTTGTAGGCATGTTCTACCGTCAGATCTACATTGGCCTCTCCGCGGAAGCCATCTGTACCAAAATACTTACCCATGATATACCCCTTCTGTTCTTATTATTCTTAATTATTCATATAGCTTGTCTTATGCTACTTTTTAATGATCTGTATCGCATGCTGCATATTCTGCACTTCCGCATACGTTACGTTACCACCAAATTCACCGTCTAATGTCCATGCCACAGTCTCCGGACTGTCCACACTGATCTTTCTTGCTTTGAACTGATACATATATTCCGGATTAAATTCACCCATCAGATAAGCAGTAACCGTTGCCTGCAGATCGATCGGATTCGTTGGATACTTCACCAGCAATGCTTCAAACATTCCATCATCTAACTGTGCGATCTTGGAATTCGGATTCGGGAATCCTCCTACCGTTAACGAATTCGTGATCATTCCGATCAAGAAGTCGTCTTCAATAATATTCCCATCATATTCCACCTTCATGTGGTAAGAGGTCAGGCTTGGCACACTTCTGATTCCTTCTAATATATATGCCATATGCCCTAAATGATTCTTATATTCCTGTGGAGTAGAATAACTGACCGCACTAAATGCGCCAAATGCCGCCACATACACAAAACAGTCTCCATTAAAAGAACCAATGTCAATTGGCTGTGGCTGATATTTCACAATTCGGTTCGCTGCACGCATCGGATCTTTCGGGATTCCAAGGCTTCTGGCAAAATCATTCGTCGTACCGGATGGAATATAACCAATCGGCGTATCACATCCACATTTCATGCAGCCCGCCACAACTTCATCCAATGTACCGTCGCCACCTGCACACACGATCAGATCATATAACCACCCTTCCTCACAGACGATCCGTGTTGCATCCTGCTTTGCCTGCGTTGGATATACTCTTACGTTATAATCTGCTTTGACAAACAGATCTACAATATCAAATAATTTGCCCTTAATATGTTTCCTTCCAGCCGAAGGATTCACAATAAATAACAAATTCTTCATTCCGTTCTAACCCTCCTGATTCATCCCTCTTTCACTGTATCATATCCATTCGGGTTCATAGACTGCCATCTCCAGGCATCTTCACACATCCGATCAATTCCATACTCTGCCTTCCATCCAAGTTCTCTCTCTGCCTTGGACGGATCCGAATAACAGGTCGCGATATCACCTGCTCTTCTCGGTGCGATCACATACGGAATCTTCTTGCCACACGCCTTCTCAAAATTATGGATGATATCTAACACAGAATATCCGATTCCTGTTCCTAAGTTATAAATCACAAGACCCGGATGCTCTAATAACTTCTTCACAGCACACACATGTCCCTTTGCAAGATCTACAACATGAATATAATCTCTTACTCCGGTACCATCTGGTGTATCATAATCATCTCCAAACACATTCACTTTCTCTAATACACCCGCTGCTACTTTGGCAACATAAGGAAGCAGATTGTTCGGAATACCATTCGGTGCTTCTCCGATCAATCCACTCTCATGCGCTCCGATCGGATTAAAATATCGGAGTAACGCAATATCAAAAGAAGGATCTGCCTTCTGAATATCCGTAAGAATCTGCTCCAACATCAACTTTGTCTGTCCATATGGATTCGTTACACCCCCGACCTTACATTCCTCTGTGATCGGAATCACTTCCGGATTCCCATATACGGTTGCAGAAGAAGAAAATACCATCTTCTTCACATTATACTTCTTCATCATGGAAATAATATTCAACGTACCACTTATATTGTTTTCATAGTACTCATATGGTTTCTCACAAGATTCTCCCACTGCTTTAAGTCCTGCAAAATGAATGATCACATCAATTGCATTCTCTGAAAATATAGGCTCCAATTCCTCTACCTTACGCATATCTGCCTCATAAAAACGAATCTTCTTTCCGGTAATCTGTTCTACTCTTGCAACGGATTCTTTGCTGGAATTGCACAAGTTATCCATCACTATTACATCGTAACCTGCATCCAACAGCTCTACATTTGTATGGCTTGCAATAAATCCCGCACCACCTGTTACCAATATTGTCATAATGAAGTTCCTCCTGTCGTATTCTTAATTTATAAAAGTGTAGAACTCTCCATCTAAACATTAGTCTATTATACCTCATCCCACATAGACATTGCAAGAAAAATGTAAAAAGAGACTGTCTTCATCGTTTGAAAATTATGATTTCATTGATAAGACAATCTCTTTTCCTTCTGTTTATTCCGTTCTCCTGATCTTGTTGATGATCGCTTTCGCCGGATGCTGCATCTTAAACCGAATATTATTAATATGCTGTTTCTGCGTCTTCAGTTCTGCCTTTAATTCTTCATTCTCACGTAACAGCTGCAATGTGATCGTTCCAAAGAACCGCACCACATCTTCCACCATCTGTTCATTATTCGCACTCCACTTCTGTTGCGAATTCTTTGCCGGCTGAAACATCGGAGCATCCCGGTGCATATATTCTTTTGCGATCTTATCATTCCCTTCTGCAAACTGTTGCATAAATGCCATGTCCTCCTCTGTCGAGAACATGCTTACAGACCGGTCATCTGTCGATTCTTCCGATAGTTGACTAAGCACCTTACGAAACAGGGCATTTTCTTTTTTATCTAATCCTGAAAGCATATTTAATGCACGCTTGATCTCGATATCGTTCTTCGTAAGACTCAGATTACTCAACGTATCATTGATCTTAAAATCTTCTGTCAATGAAAGACCTATCGCATCCAGAAAATCCTCCTGAATGGTTCCACCCACAAATTCTCTGCGGTCAAATAACCGTACCAGAATATTATCTTTTCCTACATACTCTGCTATCTGTTCCAGATACCCATAATAATCCAACTTAATATATGGCAGTTTCTCGGTAATCTCCTTCCAATCCATAACAGACGATGGATGCATCCCTTCCTTAATCTGCTGATTCCACCATGAAAACAGAAAGTCATCCTGCCTGCGAAAATATACAATAACTTTGACAAGAATCCCGTTATCGATCAGCACCTTCCGAATCTTACTCCAACAATGTGTATCTTCAAAAAAACCCCGGTTCCAGATTCCCTCATCGGATAATATGATCGTCTCATGCTGTTCAAACATAGAAAGTAATTCACCTAAAATCTGCATCGTTAAAGATTCCTGTTTCTCCGGCAGCCGGGTATGAGACTCATCAAACACCCTGCATACCAGAAAATGACCATTCCGGTATTTCTGCACATTCTCAAACTGATATTCAAACATCGGATAATAATACCCCTGCTGTTCTAACACATCTTTATTGTCATAGCAAAATGACTGAATGGCAGTCGTTGCGGTTTTCGGAGTGCCGATATGCAAATATAATGTTTTCATGTTATGTCCTCCATATTTCTTATACGTCTGCCCTCATATGTTACAGATAATTCTCTAACTGCTTCATGATCATATCTACACAGGTATTCAGATCATATTGCGTCGTATCTACTGTAATCTCCGGATTCTCCGGTGCCTCATACGGACTGGAAACACCTGTAAAGTTCGGAATCTGACCTGCTTTGGCTTTCTTATACAGTCCCTTCACATCCCTGCGTTCGCATTCTTCTAACGGAGTGCTGATATAGATTTCCACAAACCGTTCTCCAATAATCTCCCGTGCCATCCTACGATCCATACGATATGGGGAAATAAATGATGTAAGCACGATCAATCCCGCATCATTCATCAGCTTTGACACTTCTGCCACTCTTCGGATATTCTCTGTACGGTCTGTTTCTTTGAATCCTAAGTTCTTATTAAGACCCATACGCACATTGTCTCCATCCAATAACATGGTATGCTTACCCATTGAGCACAACCGTTTCTCTAATTCATTGGCAATGGTTGACTTACCCGCACCGGATAGTCCTGTCATCCAGATTGTCGTTGCCTTCTGCTGTAACTGGTTCTCCCGGATCTCCCTGGTAATATCCATCTCCTGCCACTTGAGATTATTGCCCCTTGAAAGAGGATGCATAACCACGCCGCCGGCTGCTGTCGCATGACTGACGCGATCGATCAATATGAAAGAACCCATCTTCCGGTTATTCGTAAACCGTTCAAACACAATTTTACTTCCTGCCGAGATCTCGCAGACTGCAATCTCATTCTTGTAAATCTCATCCGCATTCACTTCTGCACCCGTATTAATATCAATCTTATACTTAATCTTCATTACGGTTGCCGGCACCATCTGTGTTCCTAACTTCAGCCAGAAATTCCGTCCCGCTGCCAGACTCTTCTCATCCATCCACAACAAAGAACCAACAAACAACGTGCCAGACTCCAAATGTGCATCCTTTTCCAATACACATCCTCTCGACACATCAATCTCAGTATCCAGCTGCACTGTTACGGCATAGCCCTTACCACTTTTCTCTACTTTTCTGTCGCCTTGTAAGATTCCGGTCACAACCGCAGTCTCTCCACTTGGCATAACCGTAATCTCATCCCCAACGCTGACACTTCCGGATGCAATCGTTCCCTGAAATCCACGGAATGTATGATCCGGACGGCACACTCTCTGAACCGGCATAGTGAAACTCATATTCTCATCTTTCTCTGATACATCAATATCCTCAAGATAAGAAAGTAATGTTGTCCCATTATACCAATGCATATGTTCCGAACGCTTGACAATATTGTCTCCCTCTGTAGCAGATACCGGAATAATACAAAGTGATTCATAATCAAATTCTGCCATCAGCATCTTGATATTCTTCTGGATCTTCAAAAACTTTTGCTGGTCATAATGAATCAGATCCATCTTATTGACTGCAAACACAAAATGCTTAATTCCCATCAATGCACAGATTCTGGAATGACGTTTCGTCTGCAATAGTACTCCCTGACTGGCATCCACCAAAATAACTGCCAACGATGCAAACGAGGCACCCACCGCCATGTTTCTTGTATATTCCTCATGTCCCGGTGTATCCGCAACAATGAAGCTTCTGTTATCCGTTGAGAAATACCGGTACGCAACATCGATCGTAATTCCCTGTTCTCGCTCCGCCATCAGACCATCTAACAAAAGTGAGTAATCAATCTTACCATCTCTTGATCCTACTTTGGAATCCAGCTCTAGTGCACGCTCCTGATCTGCAAAGATTAACTTTGCATCATATAATAAATGTCCAATCAATGTGGACTTTCCATCATCAACACTACCACAGGTAATGAATTTTAAGAGTTTATCATTCATTTAAAAATATCCCTCTCTCTTTCTTCTCTCCATACTTGCGCTACCACCATCGGAATCAATGACACGGCTTGTCCGCTCTGACTCAACCGATGCCAATGTCTCATCAATAATCTCATCTAATGTAGTGGCACTAGACTCCACTGCACCCGACAACGGATAACATCCTAATGTACGGAACCGCACCATCTTGTTCTCGATCTTCTCACCCGGACGTAATTTCATTCGGTCATCATCTACCATAATAAGATTACCATCCCGTTCTACAACCGGACGTACTGCCGCATAATAAAGGGAAACAATCGGAATATTCTCTTTCTTAATGTATTGCCAGATATCCTTCTCTGTCCAGTTTGACAGAGGGAATACGCGAATACTCTCACCCTTGTTAATCTGTGTATTATATAGATCCCACAATTCCGGTCTCTGATTCTTCGGATCCCATGCCTGATTCACATCACGGAAAGAAAACACTCTCTCCTTTGCACGTGATTTCTCTTCATCTCTACGTCCACCGCCAAATGCAGCCGTAAATCCATACTTATTGAGTGCCTGTTTCAGTGCCTGCGTCTTCATAATATCTGTATAAGCCGCACCATAATCAAACGGATTCACTCCCTGACGCACACCCTCTTCATTAATGTATTCCAACATCTCAATTCCGAGATCTTTCGCTGTCTTATCACGGAATGCAATCATCTCCTTAAACTTCCATGTTGTATTCACATGTAAAAATGGGAATGGCGGTTTTTCCGGATAAAATGCTTTCATGGCAAGATGCAGCATGACAGAAGAATCCTTTCCAATCGAATATAACATGACCGGCTTCTCACATTCTGCAACCACTTCACGCATGATATACATTGCTTCTGCTTCTAACGCTTCCAAATGGTCCATATATCTTCTCCTTTAATATATTGTGTCGCATATTTCTCTCTCGAATGCAAAGCGCATCCGCACATATAGTCTATTATAATATAAAACAATTGTGGAATCAAAATATATTTACAATTATTTCTTATAACGCTCTAAGAATTCCTCATATCCTTTTCTTCTAAGCTTGCAGCTTGGACAATGTCCACAGCCGTCTCCCTTAATTCCATTGTAACAGGTAAGTGTCATATCATGAACCAATTCTAATCCATTCAGATCGTCTGCTAATTTCCATGTATCCGCCTTGTCAATCCACATAAGCGGGGTCTCGATACAGAATGTATAATCCATTGCCAGGTTAAGCGTCGTATTCAACGACTTAATAAATACATCCCTGCAATCCGGGTATCCTGAGAAATCACTCTGTGAAACACCTGTGATCAGATCGGTAATTCCTCTCTGCTTTGCAAATACAGCAGCAAATGTTAAAAATAACATATTTCTTCCGTCTACAACGCTGTTTGGAGCCCCTTCTGCCGGTGCATTCTCATCTACTGTAATATCGGAACGGGTGAGAGAATTCGGTGCTAACTGGTTGAGAAGCTCCATATCCATCACATGCCATTCTACCCCTAACTTCTCTGTGATCTCTTTGGCACAATCTAACTCTGCTTTGTGTTTCTGTCCATAATCAAAGGAGACTGCAACCACTTCCTTGTATCGGTCTAACGCCCATAACAGACAGGTTGTACTATCCTGTCCACCACTAAATACGACTACTGCTGCATCCTTATTTCTTGTATTCATATTCATCTTTCATTCCTCCATATCTTTACTTTAACATCAATAATAACTTATTCTGTAATGTCATATCTGTCTCAAATCGTCCACGGAACGTTGTCGTAACTGTCTTTGCGGACGGTTTCTTAATTCCCCGTGCTGTCATACAGCTATGGTTGCCCTCAATATAAACCGCTACATCATCCGAACCGGTTGCCTTGCTGATCACATCCGCAATATCCGTTCCGATCCGCTCCTGCAATTGCAGCCGTTTCGCCACCATATCTGCAATTCTTGCAATCTTACTGAGTCCGATCACCCGTTTGTCAGGAATATACGCCACCGTAACCTTCATGTCATACATCAGTGCCATATGATGTTCACAGTAACTGAATACCTCGATATCTTTTACTACCACCATATCATTGCCGCCCTCTTCCGGAACCTCAAAGCTTTTTGCATACATCTTTGCGATCTCGTCATTGGTATAATTCATTCCTTCAAACACTTCTGCGTACATACGTGCCACGCGGTCCGGTGTTTCTTTCAATCCCTCTCTGTCAGGATCATCTCCTAACGCAACCAGAATTCCTCTGATGTGTTCTTTAATTGCTTCCTGGTCAATTGCCATAATACCCTTCCTTTCTATACACCCCGTTTGTCCGGGTCCCATATGAATTTGTGTAACTGCAATTGCACATTTACTCCATTCATCTTGTGTTCCACTACATAATCCACGATCTCTGCCGGTTCAATCTTACCAAAGCATGGGCTTAAGTATATTCCACATCCTTTTGCCACAAGCTCATACTGTTCTATGATCTGTCTTGCTTTATCCAGATCTCGTCTGCTTCCCACTACAAACTTCACAGTATCAACCGATCGCATATTCTCATAATTGGATAAACACATCTTATCTTCCATACCACTTACTGCTGTCTTATAGTCCAGTGTAAATGTAACATTATCTGTTGTATCCTGACTGCTATACGGCGTGATATCCACGCTGCCATTTGTCTCTATCTCAACCCTGATCTCCCTGTATTTACGCAATTGCTCTAATAACTCTTGGATTCCCTTTTGCAATAATGGTTCTCCGCCGGTCAGTGTAATATTGTGCACACCGGATTTCCTGATCTCATCCACTAATTCTTCTGTTGTATATACCCTGTATGCGACATCCGGTTCATTTGCCCACTTTGTATCGCAATACTCACATTGCAGATTGCATCCTGCAAACCGAATGAACAATGCCAACTGCCCGGCCAGCCGGCCTTCGCCATTAATACTTACAAACTGTTCCACCACACGAAATTGTGCCATAATTACCTCTTCCCTTCCTACCGGCTATACCCTGCACAATTATTCGGTGTCTCATACACCTTAACAAGCACCACCTGATATTCCATATCCTCTAATTCATCATAAAAATATTCTGCCAGATTCTCCGCAGTTGGGCGAAATGGCATTTCCACAATGCGAAACTCTTCCTCTAACAATGCTTCCTTCGTCGTTTCTTTCAGGCTTCCTTCTTCTATGATCAGACAGTGATCAAGATCATCTGCTAACCGCTTCAAATCGTCTTTCAATGTGCGAAAATCCACAACCATTCCACGGATCTGCCCATCTTCTACCAATTTCTCCGCTGCAACGGTTACCTCTATATTCCAACGATGTCCGTGAATGTTACTGCATTTTCCCTCATAGCCCTTCAAAAAATGAGCACTGTCAAAGCTTGCATTGGTCTGTAATGTATACATAATTTCCTATTTCCTTTCTACTCCCGCTTGTATGCCTATTCGCATGCTTTGCGGATTATAACAATATAAAAGGACACCCCTACCCGGTACTGAGTATAAGTGTCCTGATTCATATCTCATGTCATCTTATCCATTCAGCCCTAGTTTTGTTTATAGACAGGATGGTACCAATGAACTGTCTGTTATCATATAATTATAAATCTAATATCTTACGTACAACCTGCTCCATCTCGCTCTTATCACATACGGTATCGTGTATTACTACTGCACTTCGGATATCCTCAATCGCCTGTGGAATTGCTACTCCTGAGATCTTGTTAAGCTCATCCACTAATTCAAAGTCAGACTGTGTGGCGTATTTCTCATCAATAGCCTCCATAACACTTCTCGTAAACTTATACGGGCTTGCAGTAGATGCGATCACGGTAGGTGTTGTATCCTTTGTTTCCGTCACATACTTATCATATACAGTTGCTGCAACTGCGGTATGAGTATCCATAATATAATCATCTGACTCATAGACCTTTTTAATCGTCTTCGCAGTCTCTTCTTCACTTGCATAATTACCATAGAACTCAGCAAGCTTTGCCTTCATCTCTGGTGTAATCTCATATCTTCCTTCTGTATTAAGTGCATTCATCAATTCCGCATCTTTTTTTGCATCATCCCCTGCAATATGATAGATCAGACGTTCTAAATTGCTGGAGATCAGAATATCCATAGATGGTGAAGTCGTAAGAATAAACTCACGATTCTTATCATACACACCTGTCTCAAAGAAATCATATAATACTTTATTCTCATTCGAAGCACAGATAAATTTGGCAATTGGAAGTCCCATCTCTTTTGCATAGTAAGCAGCAAGAATGTTACCAAAGTTACCAGTCGGTACAACGACATTAATCTTGTCCCCTGCCTTGATCTCGCCATTTGCAACTAAACGGGTATACGCATATACATAATATACCATTTGAGGAACCAGACGGCCGATATTGATGGAATTTGCAGAAGAGAACTGATAGCCCTTTGCATCCATTGCCTTGGCAAGTTCTTTATCATTAAACATATTCTTAACACCAGTCTGTGCATCATCAAAATTACCGATAATGCCAACAACTGATGTATTATCTCCCTTTTGAGTTACCATCTGCTTTTCCTGGATCGGACTTACACCGTTCTTTGGATAAAATACTATGATCTTCGTACCTGGTACATCCGCGAAACCAGCCAGCGCAGCCTTACCTGTATCACCGGATGTTGCGGTCAGAATTACAATCTCATTCTGAATCCGGTTCTTCTTAGCCGAAGTCACTAATAAATATGGCAGAATAGAAAGAGCCATATCCTTAAATGCAATCGTTGAACCATGGAATAACTCCAAATAGTGTGCGCCTGCTTTGTTGACCAATGGTGCGATCACCGGTGTATCAAACTTCTTATCATATGCACTGTTAATACAATACTTCAATTCCTCTTCCGTAAAATCACTAAGCATTCTGCTCATTACTTCATATGCAACTTCCTGATAACTCATCTTTGCCAGATCATTCAGATCCACATCCAATGCAGGGATTGCATCCGGAACAAACAAGCCACCATTCTCTGCTAAACCTTTCAGAATTGCCTGGGATGCGGTTGCTGTTTCATTACTGTTTCTTGTACTTTTGTAAGTTACTGCCATTCTTTTATCCTCTTTTCACATATATTTCATTGACCCTATTCTAGCCCGGGTTCCAATAATCCACTACTCTGCTAAATATACTTCCATTGTACGTCTTCCCCAACGAACTGCCTCTTTATGTGTCATAAAAAACATATCAATACGATTACCCTTGATCGCACCGCCTCTGTCTTCCGCCACATAGACTTGTCCATTGATCACAACTTTTGTTCCAAACGGTATTACACTTGTATCCACCGCTATTGTATGATTCGATGTCGGTACTGTACCACTTGCTGTACGATTCCTTCCTGAATACACACCGCAACAGATTCGACAGGTACAATATGCCGTTATTACAAACTTACCAAGTTTCTCTCCATGATCCGATGCATATACGGGCTCTCCGACCCGTCCTCCCCGCGATGCAGTTGCTCCGGTTCCGGTATCACTGCTATCTCCGGTATCAATTGCAACACGACCGGAGCCATCACCACTACCACCATTCTCAATCTGCAATGCGATCTGACGCATCTTTTCTCTCTTTGCCTGTTCTGCCATCTGTTTGGCAAGAAGTGCCTTACGCTCCGCCTCTTCTTTCTCAGCTTTCGCTTTCTCATATGCCAGACGGTCTGCTGTTTTCTCACTCATAGCTGTCAAATCGTTCACAGCACGAATCTGTTCTAACTGCTCCGTATCATAGTACTCATCTAATGTATTCATCCGGGCGAGCTGCAGATCATCCATGTATCCGTATTTCATAGTATCATAGCTTACTTTCTGTACTTTGTGTAACGCAGGTACTGCATAATTCTCATTCGCTGCTGCGACCGAAACACTACTCAGCTTTCCCGGCAATTCTCCTGCAGTCACCACTACGCGATACCCAAACACCACGATCAGCAAAGCAAAGAATGTTAACAAAAGAATTCCTATTATTGTCTTAACTTGTATTCGCTTCTTCATCCCCAAATCGCCTTCTTCATCATATACGACATATGTATTTAGATTATATGGTCTCTTCGATAAAAGGTCAAGTATTTTCGCTTGTCGGAATAAGAAACTTGAATTTTTCACCGTCTCACGTATAATAAAAATTATCCAAAAGCAGAAAGGAGTCATATTTGTATGCATGGATATCCCGGCGTATCGTGCGCTACCAAAAAGAATGGTGATGTCTATTACCGCAGTTCCATCACTGTACATGGCAAACATATCAGTCTCGGAAGTTTCTCTTCCAAGGTTCAGGCCTCTGCCGCTTATCAGGAGGCATGTGCAATCCTTCATCAGAACAAGGGAACGATTACATCCTATCCGAATGATTGTGCCTTAGACTTTAACAAATACGTTAGTATACTTAATCTGCGGGACAGTGGTCTTTACTTCAAAACTCCCATCTACCTGCACAAATCTTATTTCTACTATTATATAACGCCGGAACGATACTTTATCTTTGACCGGGAAGATCTGTTCTTCTATGCCTCACACACCATTCAATTTCGCGGTGGCTATTATTTTGTATGTGATTACGGAAGTCAGTATAACATTCTGTCCCGCTATGGTATACACAACTATGCCCGGAAGGGAACAGACTATATTTTCGCAAACGGAAATGAATTTGATTTTCGTTACGAAAACATTCAGGTAATCAACGACTACATGGGTGTTCGTAAGTTAGAAAATGTGACTCCTGCCATGTACGAAGCTGTAATCCATATTCAGGGAAATTATATTATCGGCCGGTATCCTGATGCAGCTACTGCTGCCATTGCCTATAACAAAGCTGCTGATCATCTGCACGCAAAGGGAATTGGCCGCAATTATGTCCGAAACTATATTTATTCCTATTCAGCCAGACAATACAAGGCTGTCTACGAACAGATACACATTTCCAATAAGATCCTTAATTATCCGGCATCTCCTTCCGAAAAAGGGATTGAAGAATGACAGATAGTGTGCTACAATCAAGTCCGACTTGGACAAATGATCGCGGCTGCAGAGACGAAAGGCTGCAGGTGAGGAAAGTCCGGGCTTCATAGGGCAGGGTGCCGGATAACGTCCGGTGGAGGCGACTCCCAGGCTAGTGCAACAGAAATATACCGCCAGGCAACTGGTAAGGGTGGAAAGGCGAGGTAAGAGCTCACCGCTGCCTTGGTAACAAGACAGGCTCTGTAAACCCCACTCGAAGCAAGACCGAACAGAAAACAATGTGGCGGCCCGTCACGTTTTCGGGTAGGTTGCTTGAACCTGTTGGTAACAACAGGTCTAGATAGATGATCATTCAACGACATAACCCGGCTTATCGGCCAAGTCATTTTCTTGCAAATAATTAACAGAAGAAGAGACGCAGATAGTAACTTCACCACTCTGCGTCTCTTCTTCTCTATTCCGATTCTAATTCAAACTTATTGGTCACTTCGCCTGCGTTAATAACGCTTTCCCTTCCTGCCAATAAAAACAATAATCAATCAAACTGACGGAAGTATGCGGATATCTCACTAACAATTCTTCTCTCGTATATGACTTCGAGCATATCTCAGCCATCAGGGTACGGATCTCCCAAATCATATCCTGTCTTGATTCTCTATCTAACAGAGAAAATATGTACTGACTCTTATACGGAAGATGCGCATAGATATCATCTACCATTGTGTCTACCGATACATTCTGATTCCGATAATCATCAATCAACTCAAACACCTGATACTTCTCATCATTCGGAATTCCGGCATGCCGCGCAATCAGAATGGATGCCAGCTCTTCGGTACTCTTATTCTGATAACCGAACTTATCAATATTGTAATCTGCGAAAGTATCTACCAGCATCTGTAAATGATGTCTGATCTGATACTGTGGAAGTTCTGCACAAAAATCCGTCAATTCATCATGAATTCCGTTCTCCTCATTCCAATAGATCAGTGCATATACCCAATACACCAGATAACAGATCATAATATCATCGATACCATCCTTGCGGTCTGTAAAAGCAAAGGCTGACTTAAGCTTAGCACCCAAGCTCTTAAAATCCGTCTCGCTAAGTGTCAAATCACTTAACAGCCTGATATTCGGTATCTGTGTCTCAAAATATGCTTTCATCTGCGGTAGATCAAATTTTTGTCCTGATACACCCATAAACAGCCCTCCTTAAACACATTTTGTATATTATAACATACCTATTTGAGATTGTCACTATATTGCACAATTTTTTCATATTTTTTTATAGTTATTTCACAATATTTTCATATTATGGACAGTTCTCGACAATTCAATTCTTTCTTTTCAATAAACCGCTTTTATTCGATATTGTGTTGATTTATTCTATACAGGGAAACAACTACCGCCAACAAACTCTCTCAAAATACTGTTATTCGGTATAGACTCCGAACCAACTGCCAAAAAATAATCTAAAAATTTGAGCAGGCGCTTGGCTTCCTGATACTCCGGACATTCCTTCGGAATTGCAAATAACAACGGTTCTACATACGGCTTGATCACACTAAGTTCATAGATCAGTGCCGAATTAAACATAACATCTGCTTCTTCCTGATAAGGGAATATATTGTGCTCCTCTCCTCGCCGTACCGAATCCCACATTGCAATCGTTTTTTGTGCATTGTGTCCTCTTGTTCTGGCATCTCTCACAATACGTCGGATCAGACGTCCGTCCGTTGTTGCGATCCGGTTATGTTCATCTACATTTAACTGGGTCAGTGCACTAATATAGATACGAAACTTACTGTCGTCCGGCAACTGCTTTGAAACTTCCGGATTCAATCCATGGATTCCTTCAATTACCAATACATCATTATCATGAAGCTGCAATGTATCTCCCTTATATTCCCTTTCCCCGATCAGGAAATTAAATGTCGGCATCGCAACTTCTTCTCCCTGCAGCAGACGATACATATCCTGATTAAACTGCTTTACATCTAACGCCTCCAGACACTCAAAGTCAAAGTTACCCTCTGCATCTCTTGGTGTATACTTGCGATCCACAAAGTAATTATCCATTGCGATCGGATGCGGATGCATGCCAAGTGCCCGCAGTTGAATACTCAACCGATGAGAAAATGAGGTTTTTCCCGAAGAACTTGGGCCTGCGATCAATACAAACTTCTTATCCTGCTGTTTGATTGTCTCCGCAATCTCTGCAATCCTTTTTTCCTGCAATGCCTCCTGCACCAGCATAAGATCGCTGATCTCTCCTGCTGCTATCGCATCATTCAATCCTCCTACCGTATCTACATTCAGCATAACGCCCCAGTCATCGGACTGTTTCAACACTTGAAACAACTTATTCTGCGGACGAAATTCCGGCACAACACAAGGATCCTTTCTTGCCGGCATCTGCAATACGAATCCCTCTTCATACAAATACAATGTAAAATATTTGAGGTATCCGGTTGAAGGTACCATAAATCCATAATAATAATCCTCAAATTCCTCTAACAGATACGCATTTGCATTCGATGCACGTCTGTATTTGAACAGCTGTACTTTATCTTTTCTTCCCTGTGCAGAAAACCGTTTAACCAGATCATGTGCATTATATGTATGTTTCTCAATCGGCAGGTCCGCATCTGCCAGTTCCTGCATCCGTACTGTAACTTTATCTAATAATTCCTGTGACAGCTTCACCTGCTTACTGTTAAGTTCGCAATATAACCCCTTACTCAAAGAGAACAAAACGCGAATTCTTCCCGTGGCATCCTGTCTCTTTAATACATCCCGAAACGCCTTCAGCATCATTAACACCATACTTCTTCTGTACGTCTCGCTACCAATCTTATCAGATGTACACACGAATGTAATCTGTGCATGCTCCTTCACCGGCTTAAACAACTCACATAAATGCCGGTTCTGATACGCTAACACAATCTGCCCATTCCCGCAGTTTCCGTACTGTTTTGCCACCTGTTCTAATGTTGTTCCCTCTTCTACCTTGTGTGTAACCCCATCTACTGTAATCTGCATCATATATACTGCCTCCTTCTCTCGCTGCTATAACACCTGTACCGGACATCCGGTATCCATCTCTAATATCGTAAGATCCGTTCCCTTCCAATGTGTCTTCATATAATCACTGATATATCGTATAAAGATATGCTCCAACCCGTAGTGCGTGGCATCCAGGATTGTCATACCCATATCCACCGCATCTAATCCTTCATGATGCGTATAATCTCCCGTTAAATATAGCGTATACCCATCACGACAGACCTTCTTCATCTCACTTTTACCTGAACCCGGAAGCACTGCAATCCGTTCAAATAACGTATTCTCTTCATCCGGTGCCTGATATAACATGACAAACGGGATCTGAAAACGCTGTTTGACCCATTCCGCTACCTGCCTAGCTGTCATTGGCTGTGGCAGCTTTCCATATCTGCCAAGTCCCTCCGTCTGTCCCGGTTCACAGGTAATCGGGGACGTCTCGGTAAGGTTCAGATATTCCGGTCCACAGGCAAGTTCAGCCATGCCACCTGCAATATCAAAATTTGTGTGCATAGCATAATAACAGATTCCATGCTCTGCTAAGGTAAGAATCTTTTCCGTCACAAAATGATCCTCATTGATCTGCTTTACTGACGAAAAGATCATCGGGTGATGTGTGATCAGCATATCTACCTGCTCTGCAACTGCCTGTTCCACCACTTTACGGGTTGCATCCAGGGCAATCATCACTCTTTTTACCTCTTTCTCCTTCCGACCTACCAATAATCCTACATTATCCCATTCACAGGCATATTGCTTTGGAGAGAGTTGTTCCAATCCTTCTATAATCTGAGAACATTTCATAATGTTGCACCTCCCATTCTGTCATCTAATAATATTGATATCACAGATTGTTCCATTGTTATCTGCTTTTGACCCTTACATCATAATATTCTCTTGCTGCCGTATTCATGCTAAGCTGTTCTTCCACTTCTTCCATTCGAAGCTTCGTCTTATCCGGCACCTCCTGTTCATTCTGCGCTGCCTTTGCAATCACATCTGTCAGATTCTTCTGAATCTGCTGCAGCGTGTTCCGTTCTTTTTCCAAAAACTGCTGCAATACCACATCTCGGTGTTCCAGATTATACATACCATAAATCCATCCCTCCGGCGGCATACATGTACCATCTTTCTTTCCCGGTTTTGCACTGATCACTGTATAATATTTCCCCTCATCGATCAGCATACACTCTCTTTCAATGAAATACCCATTCTCATACAGATAATGGCGTACCTTATCGATATCCGACTGTGGCTGCAAGATAAATGCCGGACACTTTCCTGCCTCTTTCCACACCGAACGTCCCTCTTCTAAGATCCGCATCATCAACAATCCACCCATCCCGGCAATAATGATCGTATCCACCTCATTAGGCTGCAATTGTTCCAATCCATCACTTAATCGTAACGTAATGGTATCTTCTAATCCATATTGCATCACATTATTCTTTGCAATTGCTAACGGCCCTTTTCTCACATCCATGGCAATTACTTTCTGTGCCATTCTCCTTTGTCTCAAAGCGATCGATACATATGCATGGTCACAGCCAATATCCGCAATAGCAAAGGACTGCGGTGAAACCATATTCACCACAGCCTCCATTCTTTTTGATAAACTCAATTCTTTCATACTGATCTATTACTCCAGATAATCACGAAGTTTTCTACTCCGGCTTGGATGTCTTAACTTTCTAAGAGCTTTTGCTTCGATCTGACGGATACGCTCTCTGGTTACATTGAACACCTTACCAACTTCTTCCAGCGTTCTTGCACGACCGTCATCTAAACCAAACCTCAGCCGTAATACTTTCTGTTCTCTCTCAGTCAATGTAGACAATACTTCTACCAACTGTTCCTTCAATAAAGTAAATGCTGCTGCATCTGCCGGAACCGGTACATTCTCATCCTGAATAAAATCTCCCAAATGGCTGTCTTCCTCTTCACCGATCGGAGTCTCTAACGATACCGGCTCCTGGGAAATCTTCAGTATCTCGCGTACCCGCTCCACCGGAATATCCATCTCTTCTGCAATTTCTTCCGGCGTCGGTTCCCGGCCTAACTCCTGCAGCAACTGTCTGGAAACACGAATTAACTTGTTAATAGTCTCTACCATATGAACCGGAATACGGATCGTTCTTGCCTGGTCTGCGATCGCTCTTGTGATTGCCTGACGGATCCACCAGGTTGCATAAGTTGAGAATTTATATCCCTTACGGTAGTCAAACTTCTCTACTGCTTTGATCAGACCCAGATTTCCCTCCTGGATCAGGTCAAGAAACAACATTCCACGCCCTACATATCGTTTTGCAATGCTGACTACCAGACGAAGATTTGCCTCTGCCAGCTTCTTCTTTGCATAATCGCCCTGATCCACCAGATCCTGTAACTGCTTCTTTGTCTCGTCATCCAGATCATCGCCACCCTCTTCTAACTGGGTCTTTGCCATATCTCCGGCTTCCATCTTCTGTGCCAGTTCAATCTCTTCTTCCGCACTCAACAATGGCACTTTACCAATCTCTTTCAGATACATACGGACCGGATCTTCAATATTGGTTCCCTCCGGAACAGACAGGTCAATCTTCTCAACCTCAATATCCTCTTCCCCCTCCACTTCTAACAGAGCATCTTCATCCGGTTCATCATCTACATCAGATATCGTCAACACATCTACCTTATTAGACTCAAGGAAATCAAAGATCTCCACCATGCGTTCGGTTGTCAACTCCACATTGCCCGCTGCGAAGCATGCAATAATCTCGTTATCCTCAATTACATTCTTTTTCTTCTTCGCAATTGCAAGCAATTCCTGTAATTTCTCCTGAAACTGTGCATCTTCTGTAATGTTTTTTTGTTCTTCCATCTTTCCATCCTTCCTTAAGAGAACGACCTGTTCTCTTGTATATTCCTGTGTAATCTATCAGATATGAATCTGTAAACGGTCAATCATCGCTTTATTCATCATAAGCTGACCGGTTTTTGCAAGATCTCCCTTCGCTTCCTCTAACTGATGCTGCAAACTTCTATGGCGAATACTCTTTACCAGATCAGTGATCACTTTGGATTTCTCACTTTGTGCAACCTCCATATCAAAATCCTGCTGCATGATACCGGATATCTTCTCATGTTCTTCCTTACTCTGGTAGTGATTCATAATCGCTGCCGGGGTAACTGTACCATCCCGTTCATATTGTTCCATCAATTCTTTTATCACATCATGGTACACCGGATCTAAAAAATCTTCCGGTGTAACAATTCCTTTTATCTTATCAAACAGACTGTTATCATTGATCAGCCATGTGATCAGCAGCCGTTCGGACTTCAATTGTTTTTGCTGTTTCTCTTCTTCCGGCGACTTTCTCGGCGTATGTTCTCTAAATACCGATGTATCGATCTTACCTGCCCCGGAAATTCCATACTGCGTCACCGTCTCTTTCAGGCTGTCCTTATCAATTCCATATTGCCTGGCAACACTTTCTACATAATTGTTCCGTTCTAAAGGATCATTGATCTGACAAAGCCGTTTGGCCGCCTCCCTCTGAAACTGTGTACGTTCCTGCGGATCTTCCTGATTATAATTATGTTCCAAAATTCCGATTTCAAACATCGTACCACTCTGCGCCTGTTCAATCCTTCGTTCAAAGCTCTCTGTCCCCTCTGCCTGAATCAACTCATCCGGATCCTTATATGGTTTTAGCGAGATCACCCTTGCCGGCATCTCAAATTCCCTCATAATTCCCAACGCACGAAGTGCTGCTTTCGTTCCTGCCTCATCACTATCATACGCAAGATATACATGATCCGTATATCGTTTGATCAGGTTCACCTGCCCCGGTGTCAGTGCCGTTCCGAGTGATGCCACTGCATTATCAAAGCCTGCCTGATGCATAGAGATAACATCCATATATCCTTCGCAGAAAATGATTCCACTCCGCCTGCTCTTCTTTGCCAGATTCAAACCATACAGATTCCTGCTTTTATCAAAGACTAATGTCTCCTGTGTATTGATATATTTCGGCTTTCCATCTCCCATGACACGTCCACCGAATCCAATTACCCGGTTATTCGTATCCACGATCGGATACATCACCCGGTTCCAGAACTGATCAGACGCTCCGTATTTCTCATCAAACTTAATCAATCCGGAATTCTTCAGTTCCTCATCCTTATATCCCTTACTTTTCAGATATTTGTAAAGGTCATCCCGATACACATCCGAAAATCCAAGTGCAAACTTGTTAATCGTCTCCTCGGTAAGTCCTCGTTCCGTCAGATATTCCAAAGCATGTTTGCCATGATCAGTGCGTAGCAGATAATGGAAATATCCCGCCGCTAACCGGTTCATATCCTTGATACGGCTTCGTTCATCTGCCTGTTTCTTTGCTTCCGGCGACATGCTCTGTTCCGGGAGCTTGATACCTGCTCTCTCCGCAAGTGCTTCTACTGCCTCCGGAAAGGAATAATTCTCATGTTCCATCAAAAATGTATACACATTGCCTCCAACACCACAGCCAAAGCAATGATACATCTGTTTCTCTCTGCTCACATGAAAGGACGGTGTCTTCTCATGATGAAACGGGCAGCAGGCAGAATACGAATTCCCCTTCTTCTTAAGGTTCACATAACTGCTTATCACATCTACTATATCATTTCTAGAACGTACCTCTTCTATTATCTCATCAGAATAGTACATATATTATTATCCCCTATCTCTTCCATCCACTTGGCTCAAATGCCTCCTGGAACTTCAATACTGCGTAATTATCTGTCATTCCTGCAATATAATCACAGACAACCACTTCCCTTTCCTGCCCCAGTTCTATGGCCTCTAGATATTCCTCCGGCATCATCTCCGGACGAGAAGTATAATACCCGAACAATTCCTGTAACATTCGTTTGGCTTTTCCTTCTTCGCCCTTGGCAACCGGATTCGTATATACTGTGTCAAACAGAAAGCTTCGAAGTCCTGTCATAGCCTGACGTATCTCCGAAGAGCACACAATTTCCCCTTTTCCCTCACTATTTGCGATCACATCATGTATGATCGTATTCAAGCGATCCCTTGTACTGTTGCCTAACTTTGAAGTACAATTCTTCGGCAAATCACCCTCTAATAAAATGCCACCCCGGATGGCATCATCAATATCATGGTTAATATAGGCAATCTTATCGGCCAACTGCACGATCTTACCTTCTAATGTAGAAGGATTCCCGGTCGTCTTATGATTGAGGATTCCGTCTCTTACCTCCTTCGTAAGATTCAATCCTTTTCCCTTCTTCTCTAACCGTTCCACCACACGGATACTTTGCTCATTATGCCGGAATCCTTTCGAACAGACTTCATTCAATGCCCGTTCCCCTGCATGTCCAAATGGGGTATGTCCAAGATCATGACCTAATGCAATCGCCTCAGTCAATTCCTCATTGAGCCGTAATGCTCTTGCAATTGTCCTTGCTGTCTGTGCCACTTCCAAAGTATGCGTCAAACGGGTTCGATAATGATCTCCTTCCGGCGATAAGAAGACCTGCGTCTTCTGCTTCAACCGACGAAACGACTTGCAATGAAGAATCCGGTCACGATCCCTTTGATAGATCGTTCTGACATCACACATCGGTTCCGGGACATCCCTTCCCAATGACTGATCCGAAAATGATGCATATTCACATAAATATTCATGTTCCCAAGCTTCTAGCTTCTCACGGATGTTCATTGCCACCAGCCCTTTCTCTTATGTTCTTTCGGTATTTTTCCACCCATTGTTAAGTATACGACACGTTTGGACAAATTCCTTTTTTTATTTTTCGGATTCTCTTATTTTTTCACCGGTTTATCAAATAACTTTTTTCTGCTTTGCGACGGCGGTTCAATCCTTCTAACGCCTCGCCGTTCGCCTTGTTATATGCCAAGATCTTGCGGCTGATTTCTTTTCCCCCATATCGATCTGTTTTCTGGTCGCAACCAACATATGCTTAATCCATTTTGGCATAATCTCCGGATTGGCTCTATATATATTTTCACAAATACTTATGCTCTCATTTAATACAATATAGCAACCAATAACCATACCAAACATTGCATTCTGCATATGTATATCCAACTGCAACTGCATCATACAATATGGGATAAATACATCCATAAAGAAACCAAAAGAAAGGGCTGCCAGCAGCATCAATTTCTTCCAGAACCCCTTCATTCCTTTCCGGCTGGATATTACATGCCCGGTTGCCCTTTCTGCAATAATTCCCGTCACACAATCTAAAACAATAGCCCATGCCACAAAAGATATGATCAGTCCATACTGCTTCGTAAACGACAGACAAATTCCGGCTTTTCTTAGATGTTCAATGAACTTTTCTCTTCATTGTTATACCGGTTCAACAAGCAATTCTCGTCCCATATCTACTATATCACCACTGGATAACATCTTTTTAACAGCCGCACTTCCTTTTTCGTGAACTAATTCTTCTTCCTCTTCCGTAATCGGAACTAATGTATAAAATTTGACTTTCGTGTTTTCATCTAGCTGTAATGCAGGGATATCTTCCGATTCACACAACATTACAGAGGTAAACTCATAATCCCAATCAAAACAATATGCTTCACCTGGTTCACCATAAGGAACAATAACCTTAGAACTTACATATGCACCATCATACATGTGTCCTAGACATGCGGTCTTATACATAATTTCTATCGTCCAACTATAATCACTTTGTAACAAATCACCCTCATTCATCCATTCCCTTGGTATTTTCATCATAACCTCTGCATATTGCAGACCTTCATCCGTTTCTGCCATTGGATATTCACTCATGCCTGATGTAATGAGAATTCCGTAATCCTTATTCTTTGGCAAAATACCATATACATCGATTGAAATAGTCTCGTCGACTTGAGGTACACCACCCCAAAAACATTCCAAAATATCTTCATGGGAATAATACTGTTCAATTTCTCCGAGATGTGTTTCTACATAACTGGCATAATCTGTTTCTTCCGATTGGCTTGAAGAAGCATTTTCCAATATCTCTTCTGTATCAACATTGCGTTTCTTTAATTCTCTTTCTAACACTTCCACAGCTTCATCTTGTAGATTATATTTTGCATAAGAAAGAGCATCCCACCATGGATTATCTTTTGATTTATATTGGTATGTAATGTCTGCGCCAGCGGCAATTAACAACTCCAATATTTGTGTGTCATGGTCTTCTATCGACATAATAATAGGACTTCTTACAGATACCGTACTATTTATGTCTGCACCTAATTCAATTAGTTTCTTTACATTATCCATTTTCTTTTCAGCAATAGCCCAACATATCGGTGTCCATTCCTTTTCCACATGATTCAAATTAATTGCGCCACCATTTTTTACGATATATTCTATCATCTCTGGAGTTCCACTCGCCGCTGCTGTATGTAACAATGTTCCTTCATGTCTATATTCTGTACATTCCGGACATTTATCTATACAATTTTTTAATGCATCAATCCCTTCCTCCATTTCAATAATAAAATCGGCATCAATAAAATAAGATTCTATTTCTTCTTTATTGCTGTTCATTTTCCCTCTCCTTTTTCATCTACCTGCTACAATTTTTCCTAATCGTTTTCATTTTACGTCTTATACACCTTCATTACTCTTGTGATAACGTCCATTTTTTGCATAGTCGAAATTTATATTAATTAATTCTTTATAAGGAATAATTTTTTTAATAGCAGTAGACAAATCACATTCTTTAGACCACAAAAAAGGATATATTAAAAAACTTTTTTCAAAACCAACATCTTCACATTCTTTCTCCCAACCTTGCCATCTCATGCTATCATAAAACGCATTTGTATCTCCCTGAACAAGCCATGCCAGATACTCTGCATAATTCATATTCAGGCACTCCCATTCCAAAGTATCTGGTGCAAAATACCATATCTTCTTTTGTCCTTCGCAAAATCTTGATTTATTAATAGCGAATATTCCACCCACTATATCCTGAGCAACCACTACCATCCCCGTCAAACAATCACTATTTCCATTCATTTGCTCCGAATTATATTCAATAATGCCATTGTGATGTTTACCTCTCTGTCCTATAACTCTAATCCAATTATCAATATATATTCCCTCTGTATACAACACAACAACTCCTAAAACAGAATTTCTAGCAATCCCCATTGTCTCTATTTCCTCTGCGCCAATGTTTTCTGCACCATTGTAAATTTGTATCTTTTTATTCGAGGTATTCAACATCTCTAACACCTCTGCCCACAAATCTCGTCCCATCTTTATATCATCCCCCATTTCATTCATCTAGTACACTTGACCCTTTCCACCTTCCCTCGACATTGCAGGTGGATACTCGTCCAAATCTTTACCTGATATTTTATCAATTCCATCCAAAGCAACCTTTCTATTATTCTTTGCCGCTTTTCTATGTAATATAGCATATTTTCTATAGAACATAAACTGAAAATATGTAACCTACTCGCTTATTAGTTTTTCCTGCACTTGAACCTTACTTAATATTACTCAATGCAAAATTGCGTCTGGTGGTAAATAATCATATTAACATAAAACTAAAAGAGCCACACAGTAAACTAAGCATCTTTTAATGTTCTAATTCACTATATGACTCTAGGTTCTCTTATCTGTATTATACTGTTATTCTACTGTATTATCAATCTTATCAATGCAACTAACACAATAAGCATTCCTATAACTGCCAGGATTTCCCTAACCAGTTTCTGTACCTCACTGAACAACCTTCTTTTATCCTTCCTGGCGTAAAAGTAGCAGAATTTTGAAAAAACAGGAGATTTTACCGCGGATGACAGGGCGCACAACGTCCTGTGGACGTTGGCTCTGCGCCGACCGGAGCAAAGCGGAGACATTGAACCGACAGGTTCAAGGGGGACGTTCGCTCCATAAAAAAACGAGACACATAAGTGTCTCGCTTTTTTATCAGTGCGGATGACAGGAATTGAACCTGCACGGTCTCCCACTAGATCCTAAGTCTAGCGCGTCTGCCAGTTCCGCCACATCCGCATGCTGCATGAAATAAGAAAAGAAGCATTCCTGCTTCCTTCTAGTGAAGCACGGGGGATTCGAACCCCCGACAACCTGATTAAAAGTCAGGTGCTCTACCGACTGAGCTAGTGCTCCATACTATATTATATAATTAAATCTTGCTACCTAGCTGGGGTAGCTGGATTCGAACCAGCGAATGCAGGAGTCAAAGTCCTGTGCCTTACCGCTTGGCGATACCCCAGTACTCACTGCATTACCTCCGGTAATGAAGGTGGATACAGGGATTCGAACCCTGGGCCTCCAGAGCCACAATCTGGCGCGCTAACCAACTGCGCTATACCCACCATGAGCGTGCTCGAAGGGATTCGAACCCCCGACCCACGGCTTAGAAGGCCGTTGCTCTATCCAGCTGAGCTACGAACACACATTACGCCTAATTGCGTAACAAAAGCGGGTGATGGGAATCGAACCCACGTATCTAGCTTGGAAGGCTAGTGTTCTACCATTGAACTACACCCGCATGTTAGTTGAAAAGTCGGGGTGACAGGATTCGAACCTGCGACCTCTTGATCCCAAATCAAGCGCTCTAGCCAAGCTGAGCCACACCCCGTTTTCACGGTGTCATTGCTGACGCAACAACTACTATATCAAAATGTGTTTGACTTGTCAACCATTATTTTCAACTTTTTTGAAGTTTTCTTACTCTGTAAGCAAGTGTGTTGATACTTTTCAAACAGCACGGTTGTTATATTAACAAATAATTTACTATTTGTAAAGTCTTTTTTTCAACTTTTTAAAAAAAGTTTTATCCTATCAGAAACAACATAACAGAAAATGCATTTTCTTATCCATTCTTAACCACTTCATCCACAATGCATCTTGGTCTCCCCTTGATCTCCTCATAGATCCGTGCCAAATAGTATCCAATAATTCCAAGACTGATCATAATTAAACTTCCGGTAATAAGTAACAACAGGATCACAGTTGTGAAGCCTTCTAATGCATTACCTGATATCCATTTTGCAATCGACTGGATTCCCAATACAAGTGCAAATAAAAAGAATATAACCCCCGAAAAGGTAATCAATTGCATTGGCGCTGTTGTAAACGAGCAGATACTTCCAATCGCATATTTCACAAGTGATTTCACAGACCATTTTGTCGTACCCGAAGTACGTTCCTGTACATCAAACTCCACAATCGCACTCTTATAACCTAACCAGGAAGACAAAGCCCGGAAGAAAATATTCCGTTCGGGAAGTTTCACATATTCGTCCACTACTTTCCGATCTAACATCTTGAAATCAGAAGAACGATACATCTCAATTCCTGTTGACCGGCTGATCAATTTGTAGAACAATTTGGCAAAGCTTTTATATAATATATTTTCTTTTCCTCTGCTATGCTTTACCCCTTCGATAATCTCAAATCCCTGTTGCCACAGATCGTACATCTCAACTAACGTCTCCGGCGGATGTTGCATATCGCAGTCCATCACTGCACACACATCTCCGGTCGCATGTGACAACCCCGCAAAAATAGCTGCCTCCTTTCCAAAATTCCTCGAAAAAGATAATCCAAGAATCTTTGCGTCTGTAACCATATCTGCCAATTCTCTTATCTTATCAAAACTGCGGTCCTTTGAGCCATCATTGACAAATACCAGTTCAAAATCAATATGATTCGGTGCTAACACTTCCTTAATACGATGATAAGCATTCTCAATATTTCCTTCCTCATTATATGTAGGCAATATAATTGATAACATTGTCGTTAATCCTTTCACATTCTTAAATATAAACAGCAAAACGAAAGAACCATTGCATCGCAACAGTTCTTTCCTCTACGCTTTCGTATCTGAATCTTTTATGCTTCTGTTGATTCGGATTCCTTAGCTGCCGGTTTAGTACCCTCCTCATCATCGAAGAAGTCATCATCAAAATCATCGTCAAAGTCATCATCAAAATCATCTAAATAATCCGGTGTCAAATAGCTATATACTGCATATGCAATTCCTGCGACTGCTGTAATCGCACCGATAACAGCAAACACCCATAAAATTCTTCTGGTTGCTTTCTCCTGCGGATCCTCTCTCTTGATAAGTTCCTGAATCTTCGCTGCATTGATTAAATCATCTAAATTCTTCATAATTCTCATACCTTCCTTTCCGTTCTTATGGCTTATTGCGTAACGTTAGTATACCATAATTTCATCAACTTTACTATAAAAAATATGTGAATTTTCTATATTATTTTCTTAAGAATTTGGTGACTTTTTTCTTAAGCATCTGACAATTTTTTCAATTTGGCAAAGGAAGCAAACATTCTCTTTACTCCCACCTTGTCAAATTCCACCGTCACTTCATAGTCTTTGCCACCGGATACCAGCTCGATCACCGTTCCCTCTCCAAACTTGACATGCCGCACCCGATCACCTACTCCATAATCAATCTGCAGACGTTCCACCTTGAATTCCTTACCAAATGCCGGCTGCCCACCTGTAGTTGAAAAAGAATATGGCTTGCCTGTTACACTGGCACTCTTCCGGTTCAGGCTTTCTCTTGCCTCGTGTGCAGCCTGTTCCTGTCTTCGCACTGCAAAAGAACCATTCCCATTCATAGTGATCACATCTTTCGGTATCTCTTTGACAAATCTTGAAACCGGATTGTAATCTGTCCTGCCATGCATCATACGTTGTCTGGCTGCACTTAAATATAGTTGTTCCCTAGCTCTTGTAATTCCCACATAGCAAAGTCTTCGTTCTTCTTCTATTGCATCAGGATCGTCCGAATTCAGTGCCATACCACTTGGAAACAGGCGGTCCTCCATGCCGCCTAAAAATACACAAGGGAATTCGAGCCCCTTTGCACTATGTAATGTCATTAACAGAACCTTCTCTTCTGACTCTTCCACATTGTCCACTTCCGCAACTAATGCAATCTCCTCCAACAGGCCTGCAAGATCCGGATGTTCTGCCTCCTGTTCATACTTTACAATCTTGTTCTTCAGCTCTGTGAGGTTCTCCATTCTTGCCTCTGCTTCATCCGTCTTCTCTGCCAACAATTCTTCCCAATACCCGGTCTTTTCCAATACAGCATCATACAGTTCGCTTAAGAATACCCCTTCTTTCAACATATCCCGAAAATCCAATATCAGATTCGTAAAAGTTTCCACTTTCGCCGCTGCACGGTTAAGCCCCGGCACATTCGATGCTTCAAACATCGCATCCAACAGACTCATCTCATAGGTATCCGCATATGCCTGCATCTTGTCAATACTGGTTGCACCAATACCTCGCTTAGGAATATTAACAACTCGCCGCACTGACATATCATCCATTCCATTCTCAATCACCTTAAGGTAACAGATCATATCCTTTACTTCCCGTCTTCCATAAAAGTTCTGACCTCCAATAATCTTATATGGAATATTATGCATTAACAGCTTCTCCTCAAAAATACGGGACTGGGCATTGGTACGATACAAAATTGCAAAATAATTATATGCACGATTCTCATTCTTATGCTGTCGAGATATCTCTTTCACTACGCCTTCCGCTTCCTGATATTCCGTATCATATAAAGAGAAATGCACCTTGTCTCCTTCTTCAGCCTTCGTCCACAGTGCTTTTTCCTTTCTACCCTCATTGTTCGCAATCACACCATTGGCAGCCTTCAGGATATTCGCAGTCGAACGGTAATTCTGCTCTAACTTGATCACTTTCGCCTCCGGATATTCTTCCTCAAAATTCAAAATATTATAAATATTGGCTCCCCGGAACTTATAGATAGACTGGTCATCATCTCCTACCACACACAGATTCCGATACTTTGCCGCTAACTGCTTGATCAGCAGAAACTGAATGTGGTTCGTATCCTGGTACTCATCTACCATAATATACTGAAACCGTTCCTGATACTGTTCTAACACATCCGGATGAAACTGAAATAATTCCACAGTCTTATACAGAAGATCATCAAAATCTAACGCATTATTCTGTTTCAACCGTTGCTGATATTCATTATATACCTTGGCAATCTGCATCTTTCGGAATTGTCCGCTTGCCTCTCTGTCATATTCCTGTGGTGACACAAAGCGTTCCTTCGCTTTGGATATCTCTGCCATCATCATACGCTCCGGATACTGTTTCGGATCCATGTTCAGCTTCTTCAGACAAGTCTTAATCACTGCCTTTTGGTCATCACCATCATAAATTGTAAAATTGTTCTCATATTCTAACCGATCAATATACCGTCGTAATATACGCACACATAATGCATGAAACGTAGATACCCAGACACTTTCCGCTCCATAAGACACGATCTGATCTACACGGTCTCGCATCTCTCCCGCTGCCTTATTCGTAAATGTAATTGCCAATATATGATATGGGTTAATCCCCTGATCAATCAGATAGGCAATCCGATGTGTCAATACCCTTGTCTTACCGCTTCCTGCACCTGCTAACAGCAACACCGGTCCCTCCGTGCATTGTACCGCTTCACCCTGCTTATCATTTAGTCCATTCATATCTGATATACCTCATATTTCTAATCTTATATTTCACTGTCATTTCTATCTGTTCAGTATACATGATTTATATACGCCGTGCAATGTATTTGGAAACATTTTTCGAATATATGTTTTGTTTTGCCCGACTAGGCTCCTTATGCTATACTAGGCTTACATACTAATACGAAAGAAGGCTTGTAATTATGATCAAAGACATTTACCAAAAAGGGGAAACCGTATTCTCTTTTGAAGTATTTCCTCCAAAGAGAAATGATGACATTTACGATATTTATAGAACATTGGATCAATTAAAAACTTTAGCTCCTGATTTTATCAGTGTAACGTATGGTGCCGGTGGAAGTAACTCGAAAAAAACCGCAACCATTGCATCTTACATCCAGAATATATGTGAGATTGAAGCGATCGCCCACATGACAGCCGTCTCTATGAATCAGGATACTCTGCTCCATTTTCTAGACGGGCTTCGCCAAAAAGGTGTATGCAATGTATTAGCACTTCGTGGTGACCGCCCAAGAGATATGTGTGACGAAGATTACAATAATCGCACATTTCTGCATGCCTGCGATATTATCAAAGTTATTCATTCCCATTCCGATCTATGTGTTGCGGCTGCCTGCTACCCAGAGATCCACCCGGAATCTGCTAATCGTGCTGATGACCTTCACTATCTCAAAGAAAAAGTAGACGCAGGTGTTAATTTCTTATTAACACAGATGTTTTTTAACAATGAAAAATTCTACGAATTTCGCGAACTGGCTGATAAGAATGGCATCCATATTCCGATTTCAGCCGGAATCATGCCAATTACTTCTGCCAGGCAACTAGGTACCAGTGTATCGTTATCGGGTACTTCCGTTCCACCGGCATTAAGCAGCATGGTTGCCAAATATGCCGAAAGTCCGGAAGATCTGCGAAAGGCAGGATTAGATTATGCCATTAATCAGATCAATGATCTGATTGCCAATGATGTGGATGGTATCCACATTTACACAATGAACAATGCTTCCACCGCAAGCTATATCATGAAACACATTGTCAGGAAATCATAATGTAGATTTTCTAAAAATGAGCTTGCAATATAGTATTAAAAACTATATACTGTAACATAGATAAGATTATTTAACAGAATCACCAGATTCAGATAAGCGAGGGCATCTATGAGAACATATTCCTTTAAAGAGATAACAGATCAGGTAAAAGAATGGATACAACTTGATTATATCTATCCGGACGATATTCCTGCCATTGAATTATATATGGATCAGATCACAACCTTTATGGATAAACAATTAGCCGGTAACAAACGGCAACCGGAGGATAAGATCCTTACAAAAACGATGATCAACAATTATTCGAAGAATAACCTGTTACCACCATCTGATAAGAAGAAATACTCCAAAGATCACATTATTCTTCTGATCTATATTTATTATCTGAAGAATTTTTTGTCAATCAGTGATATTCAGAATCTGTTAGCGCCTATGACGGATTCCTATTTTCATACACAGTCGGGCAGAACAATGAGCGATATCTATCGTGACCTATTTGAATTAGAACAGCAATATGGGATCAAGCTCCGCAGCAACATTGATGAAGTATGCCGGATTGCAGAAGATCAATTTCCCGACAGCGATGATTATTTGAAGACTTTCGCCATGATCACTATGTTAAGTTATGATATCTATGCTAAAAAGCAGTTAATCGAACGATTAATCGATTCCATGCAGCCCCCTGTTCCAACCAAAGCAGAACGTAAGGAAGCAAAGGAACTTGCCAGGCAGAAAGAAAAGCAGGCAAAAAAAGAATCTTAGAATTACAAATGGGACTGGTGCACACGGCATCAGTCCCATCTTATATCTTCCCTACAGTTCTTATCCAATCACTCCATCAGACCTTTATCCTTCATTCTTCCAAAAACCATCTCATAGCCCTCCCCACCATAATTAAGGGAGCGATTCACTCTGGCAATCGTTGCTGTAGATGCACCGGTCTGTTCCGCCACTTCCATATAGGTATGCCCCTGTGTAAGCATCTTTGCTACTTCGAAGCGCTGTGCCAATGACAACACTTCATTCACCGTACATACATCTTCAAAAAACTTATAACATTCTTCCTCTTCCTGCAATGTAAGGATAGCCTGAAACATCTCACTTACCGCTTTGGTTCTAATTGTCTTCCCCATAATCTGCACTCCATCCATATATACTATAATTTCTTTTTTCTGTAATTCTTTACTGTATTAAAGTGTTATCATTATATTATAGATATCTTTTGAACGCAAGTTATTTTCTATAACTTCACTGCCTCATTGATCCAGATGGATACCGTCTCACGGTTCACATAGAAATCACCACAGCCATCTTCATCAATTCTGATATTATACTTTGCATTACCCAAGGCATCCTTGAAGAACTGTCCGGCAAACTGTCTGCCAACATACATACGTTTACTGCCTCCTGTACTATCTGACATCACAACCGCAATTCCGGAATTCTTATGTTCTGCATCGCCTTCTCTTGTCCAACCTACAACATTGTAGTCATCAAAATAATCATGTTCCGTTCCATAGGCAAGACGCTTCCGAATCTTCATCATCTTATTCAGTAATGCCTTCTTCGGTGCTATATTATCATGTGGAATTCCATAATAATCCCCATAAAACATACATGGATATCCATCCTGCCGTAATAATGTGATCGCATAGGCATGTGGCTTGAACCAATCTTCCACCCAGGATTGCAACGCCTGCCCCGGCTGTGTGTCATGATTATCTACAAATGTTACCGCTTGAATCGGATGTCTCGATACCAGCGTATCATTCAAGATCGTTGCCATATTATAATCACCATGTGCCTTAGACGCATCATGAAAATGCATATGTAACGGTACATCAAATAAAGACATCTCATAATTGACGTTCTCTAAATACTTCTCTAAACGATTCACATCCCAATGCCAATATTCACCAACACAAAACAATTCCCGTCCACAAGCTTCCCGCATTGCCGGCAGCCAGTCCCGATAGAAAAAATATCCAATGTGCTTCACTGCATCCAATCGCAATCCGTTCACACCAGTCATCTTCAAATACCATGCGCCCCAGCGATATAACTCATCCCGTACTTCCGGATTCTCAAAGTCAAGATCTGCACCCATCAGATAATCGTAATTGCCATTCTCATCATCTACGGCTTCATCCCATGTCTTACCCACAAAACGGTAGACTGCATTTTTGGTAGCCTGCTGATCCCAGTCAATTCCATCAAAATGTGTCCAATTCCATGTAAAGTCAGAATACTTTCCCTTTCTTCCCGGAAATGTAAACTTTGTCCATCCGCAAATTGTCTTCTCATCCCCAACCATCTGATTCCGGCTGGTCGCATTGAATTCTTCTGCCTTCACGTATTCCGTCTCATCTGCGCCAATCTTATGATTCAGGACAATATCTGCATAGATATCCACTCCTTTTTTCTGAACAGTTTGAACCATCTCAATGTATTCTTTCTTTGTTCCATACTTCGTTGGAATACTTCCCTTCTGGTTAAACTCACCTAAATCATACAGATCATATGCCCCATATCCTACATCTTTATCCCCGGCTGCTCCCTTATATGCCGGTGGAAGCCACAAAGAACTAACTCCTAAAGTCTTCAACTTTGGAGCCTCTTCCATCACCCGTTTCCAAAGACTGTGATCCTCTGGCAGGTACCACTCAAAATACTGCATCATTAGTCCATTGTTATTCATAAAGGACATCCTCCCAATCATATAAATTCTTAAAACCCTACAATTATATTTAGTATATCAAACTTCTACCGGAACTTCAACTTGCAGATTCCATTTCACACGCAATTCCGCCAAAATTCAAAAAGCTGTCGAACATTTACTTTCTACTTAGAATATACTACTAAAAAAGTGTTTGGAGAAATCAATCCATGAAACGAACCCGTATTATAAAAACATGTGCGGCCCCCCTTCTTGCAGCCGTCATGATATTCACACTTGCTGCCTGTGGGAAAAAGGACAGTCATTTAACCAAATTGACATTAAATGAAGTGGCTCATTCCATTTTCTACGCTCCACAATATGTTGCTATTGAAAACGGTTACTTTAAGGAAGAAGGCATCGACTTAGAACTTGTAACCGGCTTCGGAGCTGACAAAACCATGTCTGCCCTGGTTGCCGGTGAAGCTGATATCGGATTCATGGGAGCAGAATCTTCTGTCTATCTCTATAGTGAAGGGGCCTCTGATTATGCCGTCAACTTTGCACAATTGACTCAGCGTGCCGGTAATTTTCTGGTTGCCCGTGAACCAATCGACAACTTTACCTGGGATATATTAAAGGGAAAAGACGTTCTTGGTGGTCGGAAAGGTGGCATGCCGGAAATGGTATTCGAATATATATTGAATAAAAATGGCATTGATCCTGCAACTGACCTTTCTATTGATCAGAGTATTGACTTTGGCAGCACCGCTGCTGCATTTTCCGGGGGGCAAGGCGATTTCACTGTTGAATTTGAGCCTTCTGCCACCGCCTTAGAAAGTGCCAAAGAAGGCTATGTTGTTGCATCCTTAGGTGTAGATTCCGGTTATGTACCATACACATCTTACTGCACAACCAAAAGCTATCTGACCGAAAATGAAAAATTGATCCAGAGTTTCACAAACGCCCTTCAAAAGGGTATGGAATATGTCAATACCCACACACCGGCGGAGATTGCCGAAGTGATTTCACCACAGTTTGAAGAAACCGACATTGATACAATTGAAACGATTGTAACCCGTTATTACAATCAGGACACCTGGAAAGATAATCTTGTCTTTGAAGAAAGCAGCTTCGATCTGTTGCAAAATATCCTATCTGATGCCGGCGAATTGGATCATCGTGTTCCATATGATCAATTAGTAGATACTTCATACGCTCGTAATGCAGTCAAAAAGTAACCTCACGCAAGCCTTTTCACTCAAAAGGCTTGTATTACGGGAATTGATATACTATCAGACGTAGTGTATAATATATTTAGGTTTACAACACAGTTCGGACTCAAATACGTTAGAAATAAGTTGTTAATCCAATTCTATCAAGAATAGTCGTAATTGAAACTCTATCAATTTAGGAAACCAGAAAAGTTCTTTTTCTGCCCGGCTATTAAGAGGCTGCATAAGCAGCCTCTTTTTCTTTTTCGTCACAAACCGGCAAACACCCTCATATTATGTAGTATACGAAAAGAACAAGGAGTATTTTTGTGGAATCTCGTTGCAATAATATGAATACCTGCAACAATTGCTACAACCATTCAAATATGTATCCACCAAACAGCAACCGCAACTGCGGTCGTCGTACCATTCAGGATACTAATCAGCGCAGAATGGATGTGGAATGTGTCTGTAAGGTAACGTCACACAAAAACTGTTATAAGGATGATCCAATGACACAGTTAGGAAATGAATTTCCTCCTGTTATGGCATATGTTCCATGGCAGCAGTGGGGAGAGTTATACGATCCTGACTGCGGATTAATGCAGGGTACTATCTTCAAAGATCTAAACTATATATTCTGTGGAGTGAGGTGCTGATATGGAAAATATGTGCAAAACCGATTTGTTAAAATTTATTCAGAGCACAAACTTTGCAGTCATCGAAACCGGATTATATTTAGATACCCATTCCGAATGTCCATGTGCCTTAGAAACTTACCACGATTATCACAAAACACTTTTGAAAGCGGTTCATATATACGAAAAGAAATACGGTCCACTGACAATATATGGTGCTCAATGCAACACGGACTGGAACTGGATCAACGAACCATGGCCATGGCAGAAAGGATGTGATTGCTAATGTGGACGTATATTAAAATGTTGGAATATCCAGTAAATATCAAGGCAACAAATGCCAAACTTGCTATGGCGATCATGAGTCAGCTTGGCGGACCGGATGGTGAGAAAGGTGCTGCAACCCGTTATCTGTCACAACGGTATGCCATGCCAGATAAGCGGGTAATCGGTGTATTAACAGACATCGGCACTGAGGAACTTGGGCATGAGGAAATGGTATCTGCCATTATCACCCAGTTGACAAAAAATCTGACCATGAAGGAGATTGAGGAATCCGGTTTTTATCAATATTATGTTGATCACACAATCGGGATCTGGCCACAGGCTGCAAGTGGAACTCCGTTCTCGACCGCAACCTTGCAGTCAACAGGAGATGCCATTACCGATCTGCATGAAGACCTTGCCGCAGAACAAAAAGCTCGTTTAACTTATGATAACATCCTGCGCCTTTGCAAGGATGAACCTGACGTATATGATGCAATCAAATTCCTGCGTGCCCGTGAAATGGTGCATTACCAACGTTTTGGTGAAAGTCTCCGCTTAATTCAGGATGATTTAGACTCTAAGAATTTTTACGCATTTAATGCCGGATTTGATAAAAAAGCAACCTGTCTATAACGATCAACAATATTAACAGCCACCCCGCTAGTCATCACGCCGGCGGAGTGGCTGTCACTCTTTTTGATCCTATATTTCTTCCTCTACCGGAATCAACTTTTTCAAAACCTTGTATAATGTATCTACGTCAATCGGCTTAGACAAATGCTTCTGCATACCTGCCTTTAACGATTCTTCAACATCCTCATCATACGTATTCGCCATCAGACCTATAATCGGAACCGTTTCCCCATCTTCCTTACCCGAAATCCGGATACATCTGGTTGCTTCCCTGCCGTCCATATATGGCATATGCACATCCATTAAAATGGCATCATAAGTAAATGCCGGCTGCGAAATAAACTGAATGACCGCTTTCTTACCATTCTCTGCCGCATCTACTTCAAATCCCACAACTTCTAACACGGCACGCAAAGCATCCTGTGCCATCTCACTATCTTCCGCAATCAGAATTCGTTTACCCGAGAAATTTCCCGCCTGCAGATTGGATTTCCTCTTCACCGGCTTATGTTTCTCTTCCTCCTGCAGATCAAACGGAATTGTAAAATATAACTGCGTTCCTCCGTTTGTCGTATTCACGCCAATCTCACCACCCATCAACCGTATAATGTGGCTTGCCAAAGACAGATTGAAATAATCCTCATCAATTGCACCATTATCTGCATTGTGTGCAAACCCAAAAATGCTCTCTTTCATCTGTTCAGTCAGCCCATTTCCGGTATCCTGTATGATGAACCGGATAAATACACGTTTTCCATCCACAGCCATCTGTTTTGCAATCAGGCAGATTTGTCCTGAAATCGGAGTATAAGAAATCGCATTCTTTAATAAACAGGTCATTGCCTGCCGTAACCGGATACTATCTCCCATTAGCTGTTGGTAACGGCATTGCGATTCTATTGTAAATTGCACATTTTTCTTTTCTATTGTCTCCCGCACATCAATATCAATCTGATTCAGGAAATTCTCTAATCGGAATGGCTGTCTTGCAATCGTGATACGATCCTGGTCTACCTTAACCGTCTCTAGCAGCGAATCCATCACCTGCATCATGTGATCCGCATAATCATCTATATTAGACAGACATTCTAACAAACGATCTTTATCCGCATATACCTGCCTTGCCACACTTGACATACTCATAATACCACTCATCGGTGTCCGGATCTCGTGGGAAATATTGGCAAGCACCTGCCCTTTCAGCTCTGCAGCCGACCGTGCCGCCATCAACGAATTGCGCAATTGCCGGTCTTCTTCAATTTGGGAACTTCGAACCTGTTCTACATCCTGGAACAATATATATACAACCACTTCTTTATTACTATTCTGTTCAAATAACAATTGTCCATTCATACAATGATAACTTCCCTCATGCGTCCGGTAACGGAAATCAATCTCTTTCTTGGTCACTCCATTTGCATAAGCATCCTGTAAGAAATTAATATCAAAACATTCCAAAAACTTCTGTTTATCATCTAAATGTACCTTAGCTAACCATTTCAACACAAAGTCCATACTGTAAGAATATTTGTTATCAAGCTCTTCCCTGAATAAATTATAAAAAGTATCCCGTCTGATCTCTACCGCAATCAGGTCTTTATATATCCGTTGCAGGGCAAAGATTACTTTCTTACCAATAAATGCCCGTTGATCAATCTGCCGGTTACCTTCCTGTTCCTGCAATGTCAGCAAAAAACCCATTTTATTATCTTTCAACTGAATTCCCATTGCCGCTATCCGGAAGGAATTCTCAAGATACGGAAGATACATCACCCGATCAGTAAATTCACCTCGTTGCAACTGTCGGACGAAACAGTCTTTGCAGGGTGCATCGCCCCCTCTCAGTACTTTGTAGCAACAATCTCCATTCTTAATATTGGGATAGGTTTCCTTCGCATAGTTATTCATAAATTGAATCTTATACTCATCATCTACCATATAGACCATTGTCTTCGTCATTGTACTGGCAAGTTTGAATAATCTCCAATCACTTTCTCCCATCACTTCTTTATAAAATTGCCGAATCAATACTTCATTCATTAACTTAAGCAGTACATGTAATGCCTTGGAATCCTCTTCCGACAATCCTTTAATACGATCCCATCCCAAAATAATATAGCCGATAATATTGCCATGATTGGTCATCTGATATTCTACAACCGCCTCATACCCACATTCTTTGTACATATTGCGTTCTGCAGAAGGTAACACCATCGTCGCCCTTGCTACATACATATCTTCCTCATCAAAATGATACCATTCTTCGATACAGTCAATATATGATTGAAAATTAATAGATCGATCTGCTTCTCCGCTCTCCCAGTCAAATACAACCTCTAACTGCTTTGCATCCTCTTCATAACGAATAATATACATGCTGTCCATCTCAAGCTCGTTGATCATTCGTTCCATCGTCCGTTCAATTCCTTTGGATATACTTGAACTATGCAACAGATCTTCAATTGCCTCTGCCTCTAATAACCCCATAACATCTATCCCTTCGGTTTCTCTGTGTTCGTTGCACTCATATAACTTTCGCCAAAAGCATAAGCCTGCAAGCAGTCTTTATTTGCGCTTATACACTCATTCCCGCGCGAACGCCACTTCGTGCTCTCCCGCCGGCTTCACCGGCTGTTCACTTCTCTACTTCATATCAACGCGCGAACGCCACTTCGAAACCTTCGGTTTCTCAGTGTTCGTTGCACTCATATAACTTTTTTGCCAATCATCGATCTGCAAGCAGTCTTTGTTTGCGCTTATACACTCATTCCATCGTGAACTCGCACTTCGTGCTCTCCCGCCGGTTTCACCGGCTGTTCACTCAATAATGGCACAAGAAAAACAAATGCCTGCTCCGCAGTCGCTTGTTTTTCTTATGTGCCTATTATATCACTCATTAGGCGTATTGACCACATTTTTGCTTTACATTCTTTTAAAATATATGGGATATTTGCTAAGATTATATTTTCCTTCTGTTTAGTTTTACTAACTTTTGTGTTTAGTATTGACTTCATCTCTGAAATGAGTATAATAACTCTTGTTGTGTTTAGTAAAAGTAAACTTATTATTTATTATTATGTAAGGAAAACGATATGAAGATAGGCTATAAGATCAAGACACTTCGTCTTGCTAAGAATCTGACACAGGAAGAGCTTGCCGACCGGGCGGAACTTTCCAAAGGCTTTATCTCGCAGTTAGAGCGAGATCTTACCTCTCCATCCATTGCAACTCTCACGGATATCCTGCAATGTCTGGGAACAAACCTGAAAGATTTCTTTAATGACGAAGAAGAAGAACAGATTGTCTTTCACAAAGAAGATTATTTTGAAAAGACAGACAAAGAACTTGGAAATACCATTGAATGGATCATTCCGAATGCACAAAAAAATGAAATGGAACCCATCCGGCTGACACTTGCGCCCAATGGTTCCACATATCCTGACCTTCCACATGAAGGCGAAGAATTTGGATATGTCTTAAGCGGCAGCATTCAGATTCATATCGGTACCCGGGTACACAAAGCCAAAAAAGGAGAAGCTTTTTATTTTACTCCTTCCGGCAAACACTATATACAGGCAGGCAAGAATGGCGCAACCCTGATCTGGGTATCCAGCCCGCCAAGCTTCTAAATTTACTATAATCAAGGAGGACATTGTTCCATGGCTAACAAATTAATTGACCTAGTAAACATTACAAAATCATATGGGGACAACGTAGTCTTAGACGACTTGAATCTATATATCCGGGAGAACGAATTTCTAACACTGTTAGGACCATCCGGCTGTGGCAAGACAACCACACTTCGTATTATTGGTGGATTTGAGCAGCCTGACAAGGGAAAAGTCATGTTTGATGGTACAGATATTACCAATCTGCCACCAAACAAACGCCAATTGAATACTGTATTTCAGAAATATGCACTCTTTACCCATATGACCATTGCTGAGAACATTGCATTCGGGCTCAAATTGAAGAATAAAAGTAAGGCATATATTGATGATAAGATCCGTTATGCGTTAAAGCTTGTGAACTTAGACGGATATGAGAACCGCAAAACAGACTCCTTAAGCGGTGGACAGCAACAGCGTATCGCTATTGCCCGTGCGATTGTAAATGAGCCAAAGATCCTTCTGTTAGACGAACCACTTGGTGCATTAGACTTAAAGCTCCGCCAGGATATGCAATATGAATTAATCCGTCTTAAAAACGAACTAGGTATTACCTTCATTTATGTTACACACGACCAGGAAGAAGCTCTTACCATGAGTGATACCATTGTCGTTATGAATCAGGGATATATCCAGCAGATCGGAACACCGGAGGATATATATAACGAACCTGAAAACGCTTTCGTTGCCGACTTTATCGGAGACAGCAATATTATTGACGCTATGATGCTTGAAGACCGCCTGGTATCCTTCTTTGATACCAAATGGCAGTGTGTAGATGAAGGTTTCGGCACCAACAAACCGGTCGATGTTGTCATTCGTCCGGAAGATGTTGTGTTATGTAAACCCGAAGAAGGTACGATTTCCGGCGAAGTAACCCATATCATCTTCAAGGGTGTGCACTACGAGATGGAAGTAATGGCTGGTGGATTCGAATGGCTGGTACACTCCACAGTCATGCATCCGGTAGGGGAAAAGGTCGGCATTCAGGTTGATCCGTTCAACATTCAGATCATGCACAAACCGGAATCTGAGGACGAGGAGGTAGCATACATTGAAGACTAAACAGAGCAAATGGCTTGCAATGCCTTTCACTGTCTGGGGAATCATATTTATTCTAATTCCTTTGTTCATGATCTTTTATTATGGATTTATCGATTCAGAGAAACATTTTACACTGGCAAACATCACCGCAATTGCAGAACCGGAACATCTCAAGGCATTAGGTTTATCCATCCTTCTGTCATTGATTTCTACCGTGATCTGTCTGGTCCTTGCCTATCCGCTTGCCATGATTCTCTCCAGACTTGGTGTTAATCAGAACAGCTTTATTGTACTGATCTTCATCCTTCCAATGTGGATGAATTTCTTACTGCGCACCTTAGCCTGGCAGACGTTGTTAGAGAAGACCGGAGTCATCAACTCGATCCTGCAGTTTTTCCATCTGCCATCCTTAAATATTATCAATACTCCATACGCGATCGTACTCGGCATGGTCTATAACTTTTTGCCATTTATGGTATTGCCGATCTACAACTCGCTGATCAAATTAGATGCCGATGTGATCAATGCCGCCAGAGATCTTGGTGCAAATGGTGCCCAAACCTTTACAAAGGTTATATTTCCATTAACTTTACCCGGTGTCATCAGTGGAATTACGATGGTATTCATTCCGGCACTGACCACGTTCGTCATCTCCAACCTGCTTGGAGGAAGCAAGATCCTATTGATCGGTAATGTAATTGAACAGGAATTCACACAGGCAAGTAACTGGAACTTAGGAAGTGGTCTTTCCCTTGTTATGATGATCTTTATCATCATTAACATGGCTGCATCCGCTGTATTTGACAAAGATGGGGAAGGAGGCATGTTGTAAATGAAACGATTTATCGAACGCTTTTATGTGGCCATTATATTTATTTTCTTATATGCACCTATTGTTACATTGATCGTCCTGTCCTTCAACAGCAGTCGTACCAGAGCAAAATGGGGCGGTTTTACCACCCACTGGTATTCCGAACTTTTCAAGAATGATGCGATCATGCAGGCATTATACAATACGATATTCATTGCTATTATATCATCCGTGATCGCAACACTGATCGGAACGATCACCTGTATTGCTCTTAACAATATGAAAGCCAGACCAAAGAACCTGCTTCTCGGAATGAATAATATCCCGATGCTGAATGCGGATATCGTAACCGGTATCTCTCTTATGTTATTGTTCATCAGCTTTGGATTCCGCTTTGGTATGCAGACCATTCTGCTTGCACACATTACATTTAATATCCCATATATCATATTAAATGTAATGCCAAAGTTCCGACAACTAAATCCAAACACCTACGAGGCTGCACTTGACTTAGGTGCCTCTCCGGTCTATGCATTTTTTAAGGTAATCTTTCCTGACATTCTGCCGGGAATCCTTTCCGGATTCCTGATGGCATTTACCATGTCCTTAGATGATTTTATTATCACGCATTTCACGAAAGGTGCCGGTGTAGATACCCTTTCTACCAAGATCTATACTGAGGTCCGTAAGGGAATCAAACCGGAAATGTATGCATTATCTACAATCATCTTTATAACCGTATTTGTGCTGTTGCTAATTGTCAACATCAGTCCTTCTAAGGAAAAGCAGCCCGGAAAGCATGTAAGTTTTGTACGCAGATATTCAAAACAATTCGCTGCTGCCGCAGTCGCGCTCATTCTGATTGTTGGTTCTGTATTCCTCTTTCAGGGAAAAGGCAGCCAGCAGGTCATCGTGTACAACTGGGGTGAATATCTGGATCCGGAAGTACTTACCCTGTTTGAAGAAGAGACAGGAATCGAAGTTGTCTATGATGAATATGAGACCAATGAGACCATGTATCCTAAAGTTGCATCCAAGGCTGCCGATTATGATGTCGTATGTCCATCTGATTATATGATTCAAAAGATGATCGAGAACGATCTGCTAGCAGAGATTAACTTTGAGAATATACCAAATATCAAAAATATTGACCCGAATTACATCAACCAGTCAAAAGACTTTGATCCGGAGAACAAATACAGTGTTCCCTATTGCGTTGGAACAGTCGGCATCTTATATAACAAAACCATGGTGGATGAACCGGTAGACTCCTGGGATATTTTATGGAATGATAAGTACAAAGACAATATTCTGATGCAGGATTCCGTCCGGGATGCTTTCATGGTAGCCCTGAAGAAGTTAGGCTACTCCATGAATTCAAGTGATCCAGAAGAATTAGAAGAAGCCAAGCAGGCATTGATCGATCAGAAACCTCTGACACAGGCTTATGTCGTAGATCAGGTGCGCGACAAGATGATCGGTAACGAAGCTGCAATTGGTGTCATCTACTCCGGGGAGGCCATCTATACACAGCGTGAAAATCCGGATCTCGAATATGTCATCCCAAAGGAAGGTACAAATGTATGGATCGACTCCTGGTGTATTCTAAAGGATGCTCCTAATAAGGAAAATGCAGAGAAATTCATTAATTTTCTCTGCCGCCCGGATATCGCACTTATGAACTTTGAATACATTACGTATTCCACACCAAATACGGAAGCCCGTAAGCTGATCGAGGATGAGGATATCCGCAACAGCACGATTGCATTCCCGGATCTGTCGCAATATAACAACCTAGAGACATTCCAGTATCTTGGAGACAAGACGGATCGAATCTATAATGATCTCTGGAAAGAAGTAAAATCAAAATAAGCAGAAAATATCCGTTTTCTGAACATAGCATGTATAACAGCCCTGTGTTACACAGATGCCAATTATCAGGCACTCCATATAACACAGGGCTGTTATACATTGCTTACTATCTCATAAACAAATTGCATGATCAATAAAATGTCCGTGTCTCGTCTACAACATGATAACCGTCCCGGTCAAGATTCACGATAATCACATTACAGTTTGTCTGCAATCCACCAGACCAGTACTGGTCAATTCCATGCTGCTTGATATGGCACATCAATGCCTTATTCATGGCACCATGCGCCACGATCATAACACGTTCCAATTCTTTCCACTGCGGTTCGATCACTTCTGTTAAAAACTCCGCTGCCCTTGCACAGATATGTTCTAATGTCTCACCATCTGCCGGTGCCCGGTATAACTCCGGCTGTTTAAAAAAATAATGAAACGGATCACTCTCATCCGCTAATAATTTGGAAAAATCCTTTCCCTCATTACTTCCAAAACACAACTCCCGAAGCCTTGCGTCACGTATGATCGGGATATTCCGATGTCCTCTGATAAGACACGCTGTCTCATAAGCCCGAATCAGTGGAGAACTGTATATCTTATCAAACACAACACTTTCCAGATTCTGCCCGGTGATACCGGCTAATTCTCTGCCATTTTCATTCAGTTCTATGTCTGTGCTTCCCTGTAACAGCTTCTTTGCATTCCACACAGTTTCTCCGTGCCTTATGATATAGATTTCCATTTTCTACCCTTTCCTACTGAATTGCCTGTGCCGCCCGGTCGTTTGCCCCCAATGCAGCACTTACGTTATCGTATAACATTTGCGCATACGCCCGGCAGCCCTTCTGCGTCAGATGAATCCCATCATTTAAGAACCATTCATCATGTCCTGCACAATAAGTTGCCCAATCAATCACATGTATATTATCATATTTCTCTGCCATCGCCCAGATCATTTGGTTCGAATCTTCCTGCCATTGTAAATGTTCTCCATATGCTGTCACCCAATAAATCTGACGTTTCTTACCAATTGCTTCTACCAGATTCTTACCGACTTTTGGCGAGAACGTACCATTCGTACCCAAAGCCAAAATAACAATATCACCCAGCTCCCCTTTTTGTTTGAGGTCTTCTACTACTGTTCTTGCCTTAGCCACCTGCCGGGATTCCTTAGCATCCACAACACAATTCGGAATCGTATTTTCAATATCGGAATCCGCCCCTAATAAAACCGAATCCCCGATTGCTGTAACCGTCTTCTGATCCACAACCGCTTCTGTAACTGTCTCGGTCGTTATCGCCACAGGTTCTTCTGTTTGTGCATTTTCTGATATCTTATTGCCCATATCTTTCACTGACATAGGCTTCTTTGTGCTGACGGATGTCTCCTTCGCAATCACCTTTGCTGAATTATGTTTCATATCCGGAATTCTCTCGCATACAACAACACTTCCTACCAACACCATAAATGCAATTCCCAGACTGCCCGCTGCATAAGCAAGCCGTCCCATTATATTGTCATTCCGGCGCTGGCTGTTATGATGCATATATCTTGTGACTGCATACTGTATCCATGCAATCCCGCCAATCAGCACAAGCTGTACCGTCCAGGATAAGATTCCATAATTCTTCTTGTTATAACCAAACAAGAAGATAATCGGATACATCCACAAATATAATTCATAGCTCATCTTGCCAACCATCGTAAACGGACTTGCCTCCAGTACCCGGTCCCATCCACTGCATGGCAAAAGCAGCAAAAAAATCCCGCAAAGCATACTATGTATAAACATTCCGCCATAATACAATATCGGCATCTGTCCTTCCAGTACAAAATACGAAACAATATACAATACTCCCACAACAGCAATACACGATCTATGCAAGCGTTCTGACATTCTATACCGACAGACACGCTCTACATCCCTATGTATCATTCCTACATACACACCTAACAGCAGTGCAAAAATTCTGGTATCTGTTCCGTAATACAGTCGGGACACATCCTGTTCCGGCCGGTACAAAATACTCATCCAGATTCCGCCTGCCATTACAAGAGCGAATAACACAGTACGCACCAGCTTCTTAGATGTACATCTATACAACAGACGCATCATCCAGAAAAGGATCGGCCATATCAGATAGAATTGCAGTTCAACCGCTGTTGCCCACAAATGCGTAAACGGCGATTGCTGACTAATCCGTGCAAAATAAGATGCACTTTGTCTCACCTGCCATATATTATTATATCCACCAAAAATACTGATTACTTCCCCGAGTTTTCCTTTTGCCACCTGCGGCATATACAATACCAAAAATCCCAGAACCGCAATTACCATGACGATCATGGCAGGATATATCCTTCCGATCCGTTTTTTATAAAATGTTACAGCAGAATATTGATCTTCTCGCAAATCCCATATACTCGTGCGATAGATCAGATAACCGGATAGTACAAAAAACATATTCACGCCTAAGAATCCCCCCGGCACTTTACCCGGCATCAAATGATATAGAATAACACCCAAAATTGCAATACCTCTTAATGCGTCCAGGCCTTCTATATGCATCTTTCCTCTCTGGTTCCTATATTCCATTCTTCTCATGTCCCTTCTTTTATTATAATCTTTCAAATCTCTCATAGAAAAAAATATGAACCGGAAATGCTGTGCCTTTTCTTTAACAATAAAATACTCTCTTATACATTCTCAATCTGCCAGTCAATCGGTTCTAATCCATGTTCTTTCAAAAATGCATTCGCTTTACTGAAGTGTTTACATCCAAAGAATCCACGATATGCTGAAAGAGGACTTGGATGCGGCGCTTTTAAGATCAGATGATTCGGGTTATTCAACCGTGCTGCTTTATTCTGTGCAGGTCTTCCCCATAGCAAAAAGACGATCGGTCTGTCCTGCTCATTCAGGATATCCATTACAGCATCTGTGAACCGCTCCCAGCCAATCCCCTGATGTGAATTCGCCTGATGAGCCCGCACAGTCAGTACACTATTTAACATCAGCACTCCCTGCTTTGCCCATTTCACAAGATAACCGTTATTCGGAATATAACACCCAAGGTCATCCTGTAATTCCTTATAAATATTAACAAGTGACGGTGGAATCTCCACCTCCGGCTTCACACTAAAACATAACCCATGTGCCTGATTCTCATTATGATATGGATCCTGTCCGATAATAACACACTTTACTTCATGCAACGGTGTCAGATGAAATGCATTAAAGATATCATCTGCCGGTGGATAAATCGTTCTTCCACTTCGATATTCCTCATTCACGATATAATACAGCTTGCGGTAATATTCCTTCTTATATTCTTCTTGTAACGGTTCTGCCCAGTCATTCGTAATTTGTGGCATATGTCATTCCTCCTGCCTATCATTTCATTCAAGATACATAATATATATCTTTACTATTTCTCACGGAATATATCAGATTCCTTGTGCAACTGTTCAATAGAATGAAAACAGATTGCTTCCATCCCAACCCGTCTTGCCGCCTCTACATTCTCCATCCGGTCGTCAATAAACAGACACTCTTCCGGTTTCAGATCATACCGATCGCACAAACAATGATAGATTGCAGGATCCGGTTTCTTCAACCGTTCTACTGCTGATACAACATACCCATCCACTTTCTCAAAAAACGCAAATGTCGGCCAATGAATCTCATACATATGAAGCGGATAATTCGATAACAAATAAACCCTGTATCCTTTATGGTGCAACAAATCCATCAACGGTGCTGCATACGGATATTCCTCCACAAAGCCTTGTGATGTATCCCAGAATCTACGGATCTCCTTCTCATACTGCGGCATCCGATGTACAAACTCTTCAATGGCATCACATTCTTCCATTGTTCCTTCATCTAACATACTCCAACAATCAGAATTTACCATATACTTCTCAAATGCGTTAATGATCTCTTCACTATATCCTAAATGTCGACAATGTTTCTCCCAGCAAAAGTCAATTAGCACATTACCCACATCAAATACAATATTCTTAATCTTGTGTTCCATGTCAAAAGCCTTCCTTTTTCTTTACTGCCTACATTATATGTCAAATATACAGCATTTACAAGGCATATTGCTTTTGCAAAAAACACTTACTTATAATCATCTGCTAATATTCCCTTCGTTACATCCTTAGGTATTACAAACTCGCAGACACCCATATACCCCGGTGCAATGTCGTACTTATCAAAAACCATTGTCAGACACCCATCTTCATTAAAATAAAAATTCGTATTATCTGTAATTCCCTCCCATTTCCATTCCGGAATATCTTCATCAACAAAATATGTGACATCCTCATCTTGTGACATCTTCCGTCTCATCTGTCTGATGACTTCATCTTGCAGCAACTTCTTATAATCCACTCCATCTTTGAACAGATCCGGCAATGTAATCATTTTTCCTGTTTTCTTATTAATATGATAGATCTTAATCGTAACACCGGATGTATTCAATGCTATGGTCGTATTTATGCGTAGAGAAAACAGAACATCATTGTCTGTTATCACTTCATAATCTGTCGTTACATTCTCTGTACCCCGGCCATTCGTAGCTTCTACATCTTTCTTATACTGTCGGATCACTTCATCTGTATATTCTTTCACTGTCTTATTGACCTGTTGTGCCGCATCCTTCATGCCAGAATCCTCTTCCGCTTCAATCTTCGGTGTCCTGATATCCGCACTCATATCAACATCTTTACTTTGATAAGTAGACAACGTAACCACCTTTACAATCGTTCCCAATACCGGAATCTCCTCCATTGCATATGCAATATTTGCATTGCAATTCACTACAATCACAAATGCAATCATTGCCGCCACAGCACCTGCACAAGAACGAACCCATATGGGGCAATAGCGTTTTCTCCCACTCTCCCACTGATTCTCTTCCTTTGCCTGCTGAATTCCCATTCTTACCCGTTTCTTCAATTCTACCGGCATTTCAATATTTTCGTATTCCATTTTCATTTTCTCCAACCTGTTATCCTTCATACTGTAGTTCTCCTTCCACCATTTCTAACTTAAGCTTTTTCAAACTTCGATATAATAATGACTTTACGGTACTTAAATTCGCATTCAAAATATATGCAATATCTTCTAATTTCTTATCCTCAAAATACCGCAGGATCACAACTGCCCGTTCTCGCTCTGTCAAGGTGTTCATTGCCCTTGTCATATCAAAATCTTCATATTGATCCGTTATTTCCGGTTCGTTCACTTCATATAATTCCTCTATCGGAAATTCTCTCTGCGTTTTTCTCAAAAAATCCATTGATGTATTGATCACGATCCGGCAGAGCCATGTCTGGATATATCGCTCTTTTTTCACCTGTCCACAATTACGAATGGCTTTATATGCACTTTCCTGTACAATATCTAATGCATCCTCTTCATTCTTCACATAAGTATATGCAATCCGATACATCGTCTCATATGAATTCAACACAGCATCTTCTACCTTCTGCTGCATCCCCTTTCCATGCATGGTCTGATTACCTCCTTATCTGTCTTCTATCAGTTAGACGGGCTCCTTCCCGAAAAAGTTTCATATCACAGAAAATTTTTAAAATGAATTAAAAAAAGAACTGTGTATTAGAACTTATTCTTATCCTAATACAACAGTTCTTATTCTAGCAGACCTGACTTAATTGTCTACAACTGAAAATGATTCGTATGTTTATTCAATTCTCTTGAGATTTCATTCAACCGCATTGTCTGATCATGACACTGTTTCACAATATCTCGCAGTTCTGTCATGGATGCCGATGTCTCCTCTGTTGATGCAGCATTCTCCTCCGCAATGGAAGCTAACTGTTCTACACTCGTTGTTACCGTATCCTTCTGTCCTTCTAACGTCTCCATGATCTCCCGGATGCGATCAACACCATTGGATACAGACTCAATCTCTTCATTCAATGATGCAAACATCTCTTTTGTATTCTCTAACTTCTGATTCTGTTCACGCACACTGGTTGATACCTGATCCATCGTTGCCACACTGGTATTCGAGTTCCGGATCAACTCTGACACGATCGCCATAATCTCATCCGCAGAGTTCTTAGACTGTTCCGACAGGTTCCGGATCTCATCTGCAACCACGGCAAATCCCTTACCATTCTCACCGGCTCTTGCCGCTTCAATACTGGCATTCAATGATAACATATTCGTCTGTGCAGATATACTTGTGATCATATCCGTTGCCGCCTGAATTGCCTTGGCTGACTCATTGGTCAGATTCGTCTGTGTCCGAACCTCATCAATAGCCTGACTTGTCTGTTCAGAAATAGCAACTAACTCCTGTAATGTATTCTCAGCAGAATCCGAATAATCCCGCATCTTATCTGAATTATGATTCAACCTCTCGATATCGCCCACTGCATTCCCAATGGCATCTCCCATCCGGCTGATCTCCTCATTGGCCTCCACCGTCTCGCCTGCCTGAGAAGTTGCACCATTTGCAATCTCATCTACTGCTGTATTGATATTCGTAATGTTCTCTGTAATCGTATTAAATGAGCTTTCAAACTCTTCCGAAAATGCCTGTAACTCCTGTGAACTGTCTGTCAACTCCGTAATAATACTCTTGAATTCATCGATCAAACCCTGAATAGATTGTGACATCTCTCCTATCTCATCTGCACGCTGCAGCATCTTCTCATGCATCTCAAAATCAAGCTTGCCATCCGCCACATCATCCAATCGGCTAATTGTATGCTTCAACGCAGTCACAAATAGCCGGATCACCAAAATGATAATCACGATCGTAATCACCAGAATTACAGCCATACTTCCCGCAATCTTATACTCTCCTGCCCGGATCTCTTCCTGAACATCCTGCTTAGCCTGTCCGGTAAATATCATTCCCACAATCTCGCCGTCCGACTGTTTCATCGGTATGTAATAGCCACAATAATTCTCTCCGGCAATCTCTACCTCCTTGGCAAAATAAGAATCCACCTTACCGGACAATATATCCGATACAAAATCCGCATCTAACGTTGTGCCAACTGCACGCCCGCCCTTGTCACCTGCTACTGTCGTCAATACTCTCTCATTACCCCAGAACAGAGTCACCTCAATATCAGACTTCTCCTTGATCGAATCCATGATCGAATAATCATCGGTCAATTCTTTCTTCCCCTTCTTGAAAGTGCCATCTTCATATGAATAATCTCCCTCTGCATACATATCATATAAGGAATCTACATCATATGCCACATTATGAAGATTCTTCTCCATCAACTGATACGCTATCTTCTTCTCTCCGGATGCCCCCATTAAAACTGCCATTACACTAATGAAAATCAAAGGAAACAGTGTTATCAAAACAATCTTTGCCGTTATCTTAATCCCTTTCTTCATCCTCTACCTCCTAGAATTAATATTCTATAATATCATAGCATATTTGTGCAATTATTACAATATATTTACAAAATTATAGACACATTAGACATGATTGTCAATTTCCTTCTATATTCCTCACATTGTTTTCAAATTTGCGTATCATTTCTCTTGCCTCGTCTTTCTCTGCCATGGAGATCATAACAATCATCTTATCTAATTGTTCTGCCTGTTCCTTCGGCAAAGCAGCCACTGACTGTCTCAGATTATACAAATAATCATCAATCCGCTCCGAAAACACCAACCCGATCGAATCCTGATATACATCAATCTGCATGGAATATGCACACCCCGGCCATTCATAGGATGTACTTTCCTTACATAACTTAGATGCCTTATCTATAAACATTCTTCCTAACGGTGTCCGGTTCACCAGATCTTCTAACTGTATCCCATGTTCTCTCAAATCCTTACGATCCACATAACAGGTAACCTTATACTGATCTGTCTCTTCAATATGCATATCTTAAGACTCCCTTCCTTTCTCAGATTGCTCCATCACAATAAATTCATACTGTTCTAAGTTCTTCATATACTGCACCAGTCTTGGATACAACGGTTCTGCCTTTTCTCCAAAATGCTGCTGCATCTGTTGTCCAATCTCATATACCGACCGCTTTCCATCCATCCGCACCCAGAGGAAACTCCCAAATTCCTCTAAGTGAATTTGGGAGATTCTTGGTTTGTGTAGGAAACGCTGTGCAAGCCAATGAAAGAGTCCTTTATTCTCAACCAATATCGTAACACTTCCATCTTCCGCCTGTTTCCATATATATTTATCATTGCGAACAGGTATATAATCCAGATAATTTCCTGTTTTCTTATTCAATATTATACCTCTTTTTTCTGTTTTGTTGCAAACCGTGCTACCAATGCAATCATAATTACAAAAAGAATTACACCGCCAATCATACCTGTCTGTACAGATCCGGACAGATCAAGCTTATCTGCTGCTTTTATTACCGTTAAAATGGCAAGTATAATACCAACTAAACCTTCTCCGGCAATCAAACCGGAACAGAACAGGACACCGGAACCTGCCTCTCCATCTTTCGTCTGATTCTTTTTGTCTGCAAAGTGCCGGATCAATCCTCCGACCATAATCGTCGCACTTAACTCTAACGGAAGATACAGACCAATTGCCACCGGCAATACTGCAATTCCTAATATCTCAATCACAATTGCAATAAATACACCAATAAATACCAATGTCCACGGAAGATTCCCATCCATGACACCTTCTACGATCATCTTCATAAGTGTAGCCTGCGGTGCTGAAAGTGCTTCCGTACCAAATCCCCATGCAGAATCCAGCAGAACTAAGACTCCACCGATCGTAAGTGCCGAAATGACCGCTCCGATCAATTCGCCAATCTGCTGCTTTTTCGGCGTTGCACCCAATATATAACCGGTCTTCAGATCCTGTGATGTATCTCCTGCCATGGCTGCAATAATACAGATAACAGAACCAATTGCAATGGCACCCGTCATTCCATGTGTACCGCTATCTCCTGTCACCTTAAGGCAGAGCGTTGCAATCAGCAGCGTTGCAATCGCCATTCCTGATACCGGATTATTACTGCTTCCTACTAAGCCTACCATTCTAGAGGACACTGCCCCAAAGAAGAAACCAAACAACACGATCAACACTGCTCCAAGCAAAGTAACCGGTATCTGCGGTAATAACCAGATTATAACAATCATCAACAGCACACCCACTCCGATAAAACGCATGTCCAGATCCTGTTCTGTACGAATATTGGTATGATCCTTACCTCCCCTAATTCCTTTGATTGCGTCTACAAATGTACTTACGATCAACGGCATGGACTTGATCAGACTGATAATACCGCCAGCCGCTACTGCGCCGGCACCAATATAACGGATGTAGTTACTCCATATTGCAGAGGCTCCTCCATTCGCATATAAATTTGCAACCGTATCAGTTGCAGGATACAGAACGGTATCTCCGCCAAATGTAACAATTGCCGGAATCAATACAAACCATCCGATCAGACCTCCCGCAAACATATAGGATGCGATCTTCGGTCCACATATATAGCCCACACCAAGCAAAGCTGGATATACTTCTGCAGAAAGCTCTGTCTTCAAAGCAGAGATCTTAGCTGTCAATACTCCCGGAATTACCTTTAAGCCATCTACAATAAATTTAAAAAGTGCTGCAAATCCCATACCTGCAAATACTGTAGCTGCACTGGCTCCCCCTTCTTCTCCTGCTAACAGTACCTCTGCACATGCCGTCCCCTCCGGATATGGAAGTACACCATGTTCTTTTACAATCAGTGCATTACGCAACGGTACCATAAATAAAACACCCAATACACCACCACAAAGAGCAATCAGCGAGATTGTCAGCATACTTGGCTGCTCCATCACACCGTCTTTTGCCCACAAAAATAATACCGGCATCGTAAAAATGGCTCCGGCAGCCAGTGACTCACCCGCCGAACCAATCGTCTGTACCATATTACTTTCTAAAATAGAATCTTTACGCATGATCACCCGGATCACACCCATCGAAATAACGGCTGCCGGAATAGAGGCAGATACCGTCATACCAACCCGAAGTCCTAAATAGGCATTCGCTGCTCCAAAAACAATCGCCAGTAACACTCCCATGATCACAGACGTCACCGTAAACTCTGGTGTTACTTTCTCCGCCGGAATATACGGCTTAAATTCTTCGTTCATTATTGTCCTCCTATCATATAGCTGCTTTCGGCACTACATTCTGTATTATGTCCTTCCGACAGCTTTTTATCATATTTTGGTATTATATCTTATTTCATCTTTCATTACAACACACAATATTTAGTAACGTACAAATGCTCCACCAAATAAACACCATTTATCGTAACAAATACGCAAAAACACCTGAACAGACTGTCTTTTTACAATCTGTCCAGGTGTACCTGTCAATTATCTGTAATAAGTAACCCTTTTTATTTCATTACCAGTGAATACACTTTCGTCCAGTCACTATAAACCGGTTTACCATTTTGATCCTTTCTATATGCCCGGATTCTTATATAATATGCTTTTCCCTTTTTCCAATTGGAAAATGTATATCTATTTTTCGAAATATATATCGTATTCCGATGCTTTAATTTTTTATTAGCGGCATATTCTATACAATACCCCTGTGCCATATTTGCCGCAACTCTCATTTTAACTTTGCGGTTCTTTTTTATCCGGAATCTTACTTCTGTAATTCTGGGTTTTGTAATCGCAGATTGTCTGGTTGTTTCCGGCTGTGTATCTTTTGCTGTATTCGCTACCGGTATCTGTACTACTTTCTCTGTCAGATCCGTTACCGGCTCCTTTTCATCCGCAGCCGGAGCGACCACCTCGTTAGCAGGCTGTTCGCTCCCTGTAAGAGATATAAATTTGGCATATAATACAATATCCTTATATGTATCCTCCCATATCGAATCTACACGGGAATTTTCCTGAAAGGCACTATCCTGATACCAACCATCAAAGCGTGCATTTTCCTTTGTTGCTGCCTGTAGTTTAAGATCACTCTTCCACATATAAACCGCCGGATTCCCACTGTTGTTTTCTCCACCATTTAGTACATAAGTGATCTTGCTTTCATATGCCTTTTTTTCTCCGTTGTATCCCGCATTCTCATATTCCTGATACGCCGCTGAAGTCCCGTAAGCATGTAACATAATATTAGCAGGAAAGCAATCCTTTATAGACAGATCTATTGCATCCACATATACATCCTGCAGCTTTCCGCATTGTACAAACGCTCCGGATTCTATCTCATATACACTCTCCGGAATTCTCAAGCGGCAAACGGTATCCTTAGCATAATTTCCATTCTGAATCTTTGTAACCGGATACTTTTTACCACCATATAGTACTTCCTTCGCAATAGAAATCTCTACATTATCATCGCAGCCGACTGCCACGGCTGTGTCATCCGGCATCAACTGATATTCCACGCCATCCCGATGTACCTGAACGTTAAACTCCCATTTTGCATAGATCGTAAGTTCCTTATTGGATGCATCTTCCTCTGATAAATAATACTGTTGCTCTCCATTCTGTGGAAGAATATCTTCCTGAGCCATATCTTTCTTATAATACCATCCCAAAAATCTGTAATCTTTTTTCTCCGGATTTTCTAAGACATATGTATTCCCTAATGCATAAAGATCCCTTTCCTGTCCCTTTTTCAGCTTACCTCCATTTAACTCATAACTAACCTCTCCGGTAACATATCCCGGTTTCACAGGCATACGCTGTTCACCATCCGTACGTGACAAAAGCAATACATTAAAGCACATCGTCATTGCTGCATGTGAACCATAATATACTTTTATGTTTTGGCTCCACATATTACATAATCTTTCATAGTCACTTTCATTGCAAAGCATATCTGACGGCAGACGTAATGCACAATCAACATTCTTTTTATATATCTGTAAACGGATTCCTTCTAACTCATCTCGCTTTAACGTTTTATTATCTTCTTTACCACAAATTGCTGTCACTTTACTGTCTTCCGGTATAAGAAGATTCATTCCTTTATAATAGCTAACTTTCGTTACATCTCCCATTTCAACAATCTGCTGCCTCTTAACCAGCGTTTTTCCCTGCAAAAATTGATATGTATATTCTATATTACATGTAAACTGAACCATATCAGGTACATTGAGTACGGAGGTTTTTGCAGAACCTATCAATGTATACTGTTTATTCCCGATATTGCCGGAAAACGGGCGCAGTTCACAATCCCCCTCTTTGGCAGTTATTGTATATGTCTCATTTGAGCGATAAATTCCTTCTGTAGTATATACCATCAGCGTATATGTTGTAGTATCTGATTTCTCCCATTTCACCGTACCGTCTGCCTGCTTACCATCTATATATATTTTTGCATTTGTCACCTTTATATCGCTTACACCTTCAGCATGTACCGGTTTATTTCCCGCAAATGCGGCAATACATATAACTACACATATTAATAATCGTTTCATAACCTGTCTTAACATATTTTTCCACTCCTTTCTTCCTATTATAACCAGCAACAGAACGACTGCCAAAAACAAAGCCAGGATATATCTGTAATGTTCATCTCCTGTTTTTGCCTTCTTGTTACCACTTGACACCTTTTCCTGATTGACCACATCATTTATAACCTGATCGGTTTCCGATAATGTCTCCTGCACCGGTGCATCTTCCTGTTTTGCATTTGCAATCTGCAAGACTACATTTAAATTTGTCCTGTCTAATACAATCTCACGCATCGTATCATCCAATACATATTTATCCAATGTGCCGGTCTCCTGCAGGTAATACATTCCGACAGGAAGCTTACCAATCCATATCTCGCCATGCTCATCTGTCACAAATATACCCAGTAAGTTTCTATCTTTGTCAAATAATCGAAATTCAACGCCCTGCAGTGCTGTCTTCACAACAGAATCTGTCTTGATCACCTTAATACTCCCCTGATATTTTCGATTGACAACAGGCGTCTCCCGGTTCAGATCAATATCAATGTCTTTTCCCTCTGAAGTCACATGAAACTCGTGCACATCTGTATCTTTTCTATAACTCTCATCTTTTGCTTTGATCTCTTTGTAATAGTATGTTCCTGCAACTAAGGTTTCCTCAAATACTGCTACTCCCTCTTTGTCTGTTGTACAGTATCCCAGACAGGAACCTGCTTTTACAATCACCACTCCATTCACATTACAAATATCTTCTTTTGCATATATCCCAAATACAACTCCTGCTACCGGTTCTTCCTTATATTCAAACAACGTATCTGTGCGACTGACATGCAATGCCATATCTTTATGAAATGCCACCTCGGCACGCTTATGAATACGAATTCCGGTTGCTACCTTCTCGTTATAGAATTCCACCGTTTTAGTCTGTATCTTTTGTGTTGTATCTGCTTCGATCCGTACCTCTTTCTCATCAACTGTTTGCTTCAGACTCCCGTCATTCCACACCTCAGAAACATAATAAGTGCCGGGAGACAAATTACTACTTCTTGCTTCTCCACTTTCATCCGTAAAAAGTGTCTCTATCAGATTGCCGGCAGCATCCCGAATCTCAAACTTAATGTTCCTCGCTGCAAGAGATTCAAATACCAACTTCCGATAAAGACCATTGGTTGTCTGCTTTGTTTCTGCATCTGCCAACAGTTCTCCCGTCTTACGGATCAAAATAATATTTTCCTGTTCTTCATTTAGAAAAGTATGAGTAAACAATGCTCCAGACGCAAATACCGAATTTTCCAGGCATACATGCTCAAATATATAAGATTCATCTGCCAAAGCATAAGATTCTTTTTCCCCTTCCGGTGGCTGCGTCTCTACTACTAAATACTTACCATATGGCAGTTTCAGTTCAAAAAAGGCCTGTCCGTTCCGATTGGTCTTAACAGTTTCCAACGGAATCCAACGATTCTCTTCTATCGTCTCTTTTCCATCCTTTCTAGACACTACTGCTGGCTGCGTCTGTTCCACGGAAAACAGTTTACCTCCCATATAATTCTGATTATCAATATGTGCATAAATTGTAAATTCCGCTCCCGCTAATCGTTTTCCCGCTGCGTTTTCCTTTGTAACCATACAATGTGCAGGAGTCAGTTCGTTCACATAACCATTGCGTTCTTTCACAATCTCGGTCGGCTGATCCGCTTCATTGACAGTGATATCAAAATATAATCTCTCACCGGAAACCCAGTATCCTTCATATGGTGTCATTTTCTCCACCACATAATATCGTCCTAAAGGAAGATTTTTATATTGGATCTGTCCATCACCATCCGTTTTCTCTTCTATATACGCATTATGCCCTCCGATCTGATTCCAGATAGAATTCTTCAATACTTCATTGGTTATCAGCTGATCCGCTGCAAAAAGCAAAGTATCCTGTGCATAAATATCACCGGCTACATGTAATTCAAATGTTACATTCTGTAATTCCCGCGTATGATATACAAATGTTCCATTCTCGAATCCAACAAACATCTTTCCGGTCTTCCGCAAAATAGCATCGCCATCAAAATACGCATTCGGAATCGTATAATAATATGAAACTCCTGATTCTTCTGCACCCATTTTTACCCCGGGTGCATTCCATATCGGAGTGATCACCAATTGCTTATTGGAATCTTCCGTCACAGAAAACCTTGCAACTGCGTGATTTCCCCACTCATTAGTATACAATTTCATACCTTCCGGTGCTGAGGTTTCTGAAATTGCATAGATTCCCGGCTTATCAATTTCAACATATTCCCCCGCAGTAAAATTACGTCCCAAATAACTACCATCTGCCGGTCCACCGCCTATATAAAATTGTGCACCATCAACCGGATTTCCATACTCATCAACCTTATTGATATAGACGCCGGTAGAAGTATAAGTATTCTCCGTTCCGTATACTCTGACAGCAAAGTACGCCGGTGAAGAAAATGCAGCGTCATAACTCAAGGTCTGGGTCTTTTCATCAAATCCTGTCTTAAGATAAGAAATTTCTGTCGCCCCTTCGTAGGTCGAATTCACTTTCATAATAACGAGTATTGCATCCTGTTCTGACGTAGCGATCTTTTCTGTCCCATCTGACTGTTTTGCCGATACAACCAGATTACCATCCTGACCAACTGATGCCGTGGCCACAGAATTCTCTAACCGACTGCCGTCTGCCTTATAGCATCCTGTCACCTCAACGGAACCCCATCCATCTCCGGCAGCAAAATATTTCCATGCAGAACCCTTGATCCGGATCGTTCCTTGCAGATCATATCCATTTTGATGTGTAACCGGTAATTTCTTAGTTCCTGTTACAATATTACTTCTGTTTTTCTTACTCTCTGTCTCAGCTTTGGTAATAGCTGTTATATTATCGGAATAACTCGTCATTCCCGCATTCCGTTTTGAATTCAATTCGGTTAATTGCCATAAATAACCGGAATACTTCAACAAATGGTTTGCACCTTCCATTCCACCTTCATTCCAGATTGCCTGTTGCGCCGCAACGTACCCATCTTCTGACGACCATCCACCATGCTTCTTAAAATAATCCATTGCAACCGCAATCCGAAAGGTATTATCATCAGATCCCCATGCACCGGAATACTTAGATGGCTGGAATATACCACTTTTCATAACTTTGCCCTTTTCCATACAAAATATATAATGCCTTCCGGCGTCACCCGTATTTACATACCATTTAAAATGCCCGGATGCCCACTGATCTGCTGCCATAATAAATCCTAATGGTACTTTATCGTCCGGACCCGCATTTTTCAGTGGTTTTTCAACCATTGCATTATTTAATTTAATTCCGGAGGTTCCTTTCTCTTCCTGTTGCTCCCCGGAATCTGTCTCTTCACTTTCTTCACTTGTGAATAAGGGCATAGAGGCTTCATCTGTCCCGACATTTTCTGTCTCCGGAACATCCGGCATTACCACTTCCCTCATGTCGGTATCCGTTTTCGTGTCTTGTTGAGTCTCTTGCACTATTGCCGCTGATTCTTCTTCATTTGCCTCCTCCTGTTTTGCTAATTCGCCGGTACTCGCATCTGCACTTGTTTCCACTTCAATCTGACTCTCATCTTTCCCGGTTATCTCTTGCGTCTCAGGCTGAGTCACCATCATTTTCTCAGCGGCTTTTCCAACATCCGCATCTATTGATGATATAACTTCTTCTGTTTTCCCTGCTTGCATCCCACCTGCAGTATCCTCTGTTACCCCTTCTGCATATACGCCCATTACATTCACGGGCATCATAGTTATCAGCAATACCACAACGAGAAATGTTGCCATTATGCGCTTTATTTTTAACCGCATCCATTCATCTCCTTACTCGTATAATGTATTATCGAAATGTTTGCAAACAATTGATTGTGTCATTATACGGTGTTAAATTCTGCTTGTCTATAATTATGACTAAAAATGCAAAATAAAAATAAAGTGCCCTTTTTTGTTCAAACGTTTGATCAAAAAATTCAAAATTATGTAATAATTTCATAACTTTATGAACAAATAGTCATAATTATGAAATAATTTCAAACGTTTGACTTTTTCGTTCATAAATTATTTTCCTATAAAAAAATAAGCAGCCTGCATTCAGACCGCCTATCCACTAAATAACTATATATTGCATTATTTTAAAATATTGATTTTACTATATCTAATGGTCATATTGCTGCACCGTTATATCTTATAATATATATTCCATCTGCCTTTCCTTTGTTTGCATTCCCATCTTATCATAGAATTTTTCTGCTGAAGTATTTCCTGTCCATACATTCAATGTCACCTCATAACACCCCAGTTGCTTTGCCTCTTTTTTTACATATTCAAACAGACTTTCACCTATATGCCGCCCCCTTACCTCTTGATCAACACACAGATCATCAATAAAAAAGGACTTAAATGGTACCATATTGTTAGAAAATGGTTGTTCCTGCAATTGGCAAAACGCATACCCTACACAAACATCAGCCTCATCCACTGCAACATATATTGGCTTTTCTTCATTTTTCAAAAGTTCTATTAATCCGTCTACCGTATACTTTGTCGTACCCGGAATAAAAATATCAGGCCTTATATCTGCGTGAATTTGCAATACCTGCGCTAACAATTCCAAAATTCTCGGAATATCTTTTTCTTCTGCTTTTCTGATAACCATTTTACCCTCCATCAATCAATACAATCCGGCAATCCGAATCAGTATATCCTTATTCTCATCAAATATCCTGTTATATTGATGATAAGGCACCGGACAAGTCTTTGTTCCAACCTCAATCGTAATACTCGGCACCTTAATCTTCTCTAACATATAGTCCAGACAGTCTCCTGAAGATGAGCCGACATATCCTGCCGAATCTCTATATCCCGTCTCTTTTCTGGCAATCTTATATATCTTTGCTGTCTCTCTCTTTATTCTCTTATTCTTGCCACTATACGAGCCGAAAATAATATTCCCCATCGCATGATAATTGACCTGTGCACATAACTGCTGATCCGCCTTCAATTGTTGGGCTAATCGAATAATTGCCTTTGTCTCTTCTTCACTGTTCGCCTTCTTCCCGGAATATCCGCCTAATCCTTTCTTGCCCTGAATCTTAAATCGGATCGGGAAATTCCGATTGATGTCCACTCCTTTAGAATTAGACTTCCAGTTCGGGTTCTTATATTGTGCAATATGCACACCGTCCGGATTCGCCATTACAATCATATGAAGTTGTACATCATCAAATACCTCAGATGGTTTCATCCCATGAATAGACTTGTTATAGTTTTTGAGATAATATTCTGCGATACGCATCATCGTAGCGCTACACACATACTCTCTTGCATGGACTGTGCTGACAACCAGAATGGATTTCTCAGCGTTCGGATTGCCAATTGCAACATCATAAATGTTACGCTTCTGCTTCGTGACACCAAGAACTGTATAAGAACAATAATCCGGATACCTCTTCGCTAATTGCTTGATATCCTTCTTCATCTGACTGTATGTATACTTTTGCGATGTACAGTTCACAACAGACTTCGTCTTTGCCTGTGTGCTCCACGGCAACAACATGCTGATCAAGAAAACTGCTATCATATACTTTGTTATTCTTTTCATACGTATTCTTCCTCACATTCTTATGTTCTGATTGTCTTGTGTACCTTCCTGCATATCTCCCATGAATCGTCATCATCAACCCCAATCCGACAATCATGCCACAGATTGCAGAAATTTTGTTTGTTTTCACTACCATGCCATTTTTCCATCCACCAGTTTATGGACTGCATCTGCACTTGCTTTATCACGGGAGATTTCTGTTTCCAGTGCAGTCTTAGTATAGGCACTTTGCAGAATAAATGTGTATGCAGCTATAGCCAGAATGATAGCCAGTCCCATAAGCACAAAGATCTTTCCTGATATTTTTTGTTTTACAAACCTTTTCTTTTTCTTCAAATGTATCTCTTCTTGTGTTTTCTTCTCCATACAGCCCCACAATTCTGTCATTACTTCTCCTTATTTTCGTTTTCCATCTTCTTGCACTTCTTAACATGGATTTTCCAATATCCCCATTATAATACTACTTGACATTTTCCGTTGCAACAGATTCATCACATTTCTGCTTGCAGCCGATACACATTCATGATACTCGTAGCACAACGACACAAAACATCAAATTGGGATTCAATAAATTGGATCAAACAGAAAATAGTTCCTATCGAGATATCTACTGTTCTTATCTTTCATTCTTCCGTGCGGATATGCTGAAAGAATCTCTTACAGTTTGATATATTGCGTTTAGGTCATGCTGTTGAAACAGCAGCACCTTATCATCGTCAATCACGACTGTGATTTTGTATAAGTATTTCATACTATCTCTGCCTTTCATTCGTCACTTTTGATTTCGGCTCTGACCTGCATCAGAATGAAACCCAGCCGATTTGCTCCAGAACCGTTCACCGTCCCCCAAATCCTGTCGCCCCATGTGTTGCCTTCCTCTAAGTAAGCATCACCTGTGGCAAGCAATTTGTCTGCAAGTTCTATGTTCTGCGTGAACTTTGCTCTGACGATTTCTTCCATGATTTTTACCTTGACAGCTTCCCAATCTTTCCGCAGATTTACTCGTCTGCCCAGCTTCTTCGCTTCGGTTGGATTCAGTTTTGTAAACTGAATTTTTTCAGAATCGCTCGTGCATTTCTGAGCCTGAAAAGCTGCTTCGTTGTTGGTGTAGGTGAGCTGTTTATACGTCACCGGACACTCATAAAAATTGCTCAAAAAGAAAGCAAGTATTTCTTATAAATCTTTTATACAGCAGACTGTCTCATGGCAAGCACAAGTCCCTGCGTGGCAACTTGATCTGCTTTTTTGTTATCTCCAGCGCCTAGATAGAAGGCGATCACTGCGTTGATTCCAGCGCCAAATCCAATTCCAACAGCATTGATAAAATTTTGAACCGGGTAAACCAGTGATAATGCCGTCATAGCTTCCTCGCTGATCTGCGTGACGAAAAAGCTGTCGATAATGTTGTATAGAGAATTATCCAGCATGGATAAAACCATAGGCAGGGCCATGGATAAAATCAACGGCAATACCGGTTTTTCTTTCATAAAAGTATCGTTCATCATTACTCCTCCTTGGAACATATTATAGGATATTTTTGTGGCGATGCCATGCCATTATTACGAGAGCAGTGAGCATAGTGGCGGTTTCCGCAACAGGAAATGCAAGCCAGATTCCGTTCAGTTGGAATAATTTGTCCAGACACCATAAGGCAGGAACA